>George_p2__coassemble_652_pt1 | contig 29789 bp, 27 predicted proteins | sample George_p2__metabat2_low_PE_028 | metagenome-assembled genome bin George_p2 | reverse complement strand
TATTCAAGATATGAAAGAGGATTTATTTCTCCACTTCCAACACAACTTACAAATAAAACAGATAAAGGATATCAAGATAGTAATCTTGATTCAGAAACTATTGATAGTATCGAATTTGGTGTAAAAGATTTTATTGGAAATTCTTATGTTTCAGCTACAATTTTTGCTTCTCAAACAAATGATGAGATAGCTACTCTTGATAGAAATTCTGATAACCCAGCTACAAAACTTTGGAGATTTGTAAATATTGGAAAAACTAGAAGAATAGGAACTGAATTTTATTCTGAACAATATTTTGATAAATTAACTCTTAATCAATCTATTTCTTATGTAGATGCTAAAATAACTAAAGTTGGTAATATAAATGATGGAGAAAGTTATCTTCAAAAAGGGGATAAAGTTCCTATGGTTTCAGATTGGAAAATTACTTTGGGAGCAGATTATAGCTTAACTGACAGATTATCTTTTGGAGCAAATTATACATACAACAGTGGATATGAAAAAAGAGAGCTTGCTGAAAGTAGAAAAACTCCTAAAACTATAAAAACTTCAGGATATGGAGTTACTGATGCCTATATTAGATATAATGTAAGTGATTATTTCACCCTAAAAGGTGGTATAAATAATCTATTTAATGAAGAATATAACTATTATGAAACTTCTACAACATCTATCCCAGCTCCTGAAAGAAATTATTATATATCTGGAAGTTTCACTTTCTAATTTCACATAACTTTGTATAGAAAAAAACTCAGTTGTATTTCTACAACTGAGCTTTTATTCATAAAACTATTTTAATTATAAGCTTTCAGCGAATGCTTGTAATGAAGTTCTAGCTTGTCCGAAGTCAACCATTTGTTGGTCAAATCCAAATTTGATATGAGGTAATCCAACTTCATCAAGAGCTTTTCTTAATGATGGATATTCTAATTCTTCTGGGTCACAGAATTGCATCATAGCGATGATAACTCCATCTGCTCCAGCTTCTTTAGCTTTTCTTGCAACATATTTAGGACGTTCTTCGATTTTTGGATCGTAAAGGATTGTATCGTTATCTTGGTTAGCAAATTGAACTGCTAATGCTCTGATAGGATCTTCTATATCCATTGGAACATCTGTTGTGAATGCTCTTGATTCGTGAGCAACGTCGTCAGCAACTATAGCTACTTTGTATTCATCGAATAAAGCTAATAATGTAGGGTTGTCAATGATGATTCCTGAAGTAAGAACTTTAACTCCGTTCCATTTAACTTCTGGTAATTTAGCTAATTCTGCGTTTAATTCTTTTAACATAGCTGTATGTTCATCTTTTAACATGAAGAAAGCACTCTTAAGAACTGCTGATCTGTTTACTGCAGAAACTGCTTCTGGGTGTTTTCCAGCAAGTCTTACGAATTCTCTTCTTGCTGCTCTACTTTCATTGTAAACTTTGAAAGCTTCGAACATATCTTTGTCTTCAATTTTATGTCCAGCAATATCTTCTAAGTCAGCTTTGATTCTTCCGAATTCATGCATTGTATATTTGATTCCGAATTCAGGTTTTCTGTTTTGTGGGTGAGCTAAGAACATCATTCTTACTTGAGGTATAGCCACTTTAAAGTTTTGAGTTAATGGACGTAAAGTATCACACATAGATGATAAAATTACTCCTGATAATCCGTCAAATTTTCCTTCTAATGCCATTTCAAGGTTCATTTGAGCTATTGTACAATAGAAAGATGCAAAATATTCTTTTGCTCTACTGATTGTTCCGTGAGTTCCCCAAATTCCAAATGGAACCATTCCTGATGCATATACTATTTCTTCTGGAATGTAGTATGGGAAACATCCGATTATTTTTTTACCTTCAGCTTTATATTTAGCCATTTGTTTTTCTGGATTATATGCAATTTCTTTAAAACTATTTAATAATTCCTCAATTCTAGTCATTATTTGTCTCCTCCCTCAGCTTTTTTTGCTCTGTTTGCTTCCATTACTTCAAATAATCCTTCAACACGAGTTCTGTATTGCTCGTCAGAGAAGTTTCTAGGGTCAGCTTGGTCTCCGTCAAATCCAGCAACTGCAACACCTAAGTCTTTACGGAATCTTCTTTCCATTTCAGGCATATATCCACTCCAAGGTTTACAACTTCTGTTGTAGTGAACTAAGATACCATCAACATGGTTTTCTTTACATAGAGTTTCTCTCCATTCAACACCTTTTTCAAGACAAACTGAGTTTGGTGCAACACAGTAAGCTCTCATTAATTCGTCCATGTTATTGTAAACGAATCCGAATGCAGGAGCGTAAACAACTGCTGTAGTATTGATTCCTTTTTCTTTTAATGGTGCAAATAATTTTTGTAATTGTGGCCAACAAGGGATTCCTTCAAACATGATTCTGTAGTTTTCATCATATTTCCAAGTTGATTTTCCAGTTTTTACGTTTTCTTCTAATTCTGCTGCTAGTGCTTCAAAAGCTTCTGCAGTTGATTTTTTAGCACGAGCTGTAACTATATCAGCCATGTGGTTGAATAAGTCGAATCCAGCGAATGGAGCTGGTTTATATTGTAAGTAAGAACATACTTTTAACCAAGCTTTTGCTGAACGGTTAGCGTTTTCACAAGCTTCTTCGAATTTTTTAGGATCCATTTTACGTCCAGCTATTTTTTCTAATTGAACGATAGCTTCGTCAAATTGTCCTCTTAAGTAATCTACTTGAGCTTGGCTTACTTCTTTAGTATTGCTGTATGGAACGTCTATCATGATTAATGGAATGTTATGCATTCTAGCTATATTTTCATACCATTTTGTCATACAGTTACAAATGTTGTTACAACATAATACGAAATCTGGTTGAGGCATTGGTTTTTCTTCTGCTTCATATCCAGCTGCGTATGCTAAACTGATTCTTGTATAAGCACAGATATCGTTGTCATATCCCATAGCTTCTGCGTGTTCACACATTCTTTCTCCACCATGTTTTGCTCCGATAGCTGCTGCTTGGTTTTCAGGATAAACAAGTTTTAATCCTAAAGCTTCACATATTTCTGAAGGGAATTTAGATGATGACCAACCTACTGGTTCTCCATTTCTTTTTGCTTCCCATGCTGCTTGATATACTTCTCTTTCAACTAATTCTCTAAGTACAACCTTAGCTGGTTTTTTTTCTTCTACTGGCTTATTTACTTCGCTCATTCTATTCACTCCTTTGTATTTTTTGATATGCAAATAATGCTGCTCCTATTGCTCCTGTATATTGAGTTAAAGGTGAAGTTTTAACTTCTTTTCCTAATTCTTCAGACATAGCTAAAACAACTCCACCATTTAGGGCCACACCACCTGTCATAACTAAGTCGTCTTCTAACCCTACTCTTTTTGCAAGTCCTCCAACTCTTCCTGCTACTGAACGATGGATTCCTCTTATGATATCTCTTTTATCAGTTCCTTTTGCTAATTGGGAAATAACTTCTGACTCAGCAAAAACCGTACAAGTAGAACTTATACTTACATCTTTTGTTGATTCTGCAGATAAAGTTTGTAAGTCACTAACTTTTACTTCTAATACTTTAGCCATAACATCTAAGAATCTTCCAGTACCAGCTGCACATTTATCGTTCATTACAAAGTTTATAAGAACTCCTTTAGGTCCAACTTTAAGTACTTTAGCATCTTGACCACCAATATCTATAACTGTTTTTACATTAGGAAATAGATAGTTAGCTCCTTTTGCGTGACAACTAAGTTCACTCATTTGGTAATCTGCCCATTCTAAAAGAGAGTTACGACCATATCCTGTTGCTAATACACAATCTATATCTTCTCTTTTTAGACCTGCTTGTTTAGTTACTTCTTCAATAACTCTACCTGGTCCACTAGTACCTGCTCCTACATTAATAACGGCTTTACTGATAATTTCTTTTCCATCTTTAAGTATAACACTTTTAGATGCAGTAGAACCTATATCAATTCCCATTGTGTACATTAAAATCCTCCGTTTCCTTGCACTTAAAAAAATTTATTTTTTATATAAAGATTCAAGCTTATATATATTAAAAAAACCTAAATCTAATAATACAACAATATTTCACCTCTTTCGAAGTGAAATATTGTTAATATTTTTTAATTGTTCAATAGACTATCTTTTTGTGTAACTATCAAAATCACGAGTTGATCTTGGAAGTAACATTTGATGGAATGCACAGATTCCTTTTGGATTTTGGTAAGCTGATTCTACGAATGCTTCGATATATGGACGAATCATTGTCATATCAACGATTTCATCTACCATACCTGTTACTGCACAAGCTTTTGGTCTTGATTCGTCGTGGAATTTTTTGATTAATTCGTTCATTTTATCTACTGTAGGTTGTAGATCTTTTCCAGCTTTTTTATCTTTAACTAGTTTTCTAGAGTACATTGCTATTGCAGCTGTTTCTCCGTTCATAACATACATTTCAGTTGCTGCAGTACCTATTGAGAATACGTTAGTGTTGTTTCCTTGAGGTCCTCCTAATACATAGTGAGCTGCCGCACTTCCTTTTCTTAATGTAACTTCAAATTGAGGTATGTCAGAATTTTCAATTGAGTAGATTAAAGATTGTCCTAATCCTAGTAATTCTGCCTTTTCAGCTTCGTCACCTACATCGATACCAGATGTGTCTTGGATCCATACGATAGGTAATTTGTCTCTTCCGCAAAGAGTTACAAATTCGTTCATTTTAATTAGACCTTGACGGTATAATTTTCCTCCGATTCCTATTGCATTTTCTCTATATTCAGGATATTTCATTAATAGTCCTTGTACGTTAGCTACAACTCCTACTAATAATCCATTTACTTTTGCCATACCTGTTACGATTTCAGGTCCAAATCCTTTTTTGTATTCAGTGAATTCTGAATTGTCGAATAAACGTGCGATAACTTCATAGATATCGTAAGTTTTCTTTTGATTTAATGGAACTATTGAATATAGGTCTTCAGCTGAGTATTTAGGAGCTCTTGGCTCGTCAACTCTGAAGAATTGTAAATCATATGCTGGTAACATATCAACATATTTTTTAATTCCTTCTATTACACCTAATTCTTCTTGGTAAACTTCTCTCATAAATCCAGTTTCATTGAAGTGGATAGAAACTGATCCAGGAGGGTTTACTTTTCCAGCGTTTATTGTGTTAGTGATGATTTGTTCAGCGTCAGCTATTTCGATATGTCCTTTAGGGTTCATTCCTCCAACGATTCCTGCTCCTCCAACAGCCATGTTAGCTTTTCTATGAGCAACGATTAGAGTTGGACTGATACTGTGGTATCCTCCACCAGCTGGGTTTGTTCCGTAAATTCCAACGATTACTGGAATTCCTAATTTTTGTAATTCAGCGTTTCTAAAGAATGGAGTTCCTCCACCTCTTCTGTTAGGATATACTTTTTCTTGTTCTGTGAATTTAACTCCACTACAGTTTAGTACATAAACTAAAGGAATTCTTAATGTTTTAGCTGTATCAGATGCTCTTAATAAGTTGTCAGCTTGTCCTGCAACCCAAGCTCCTGCTAATTTTTTATTGTCAGATGCAACGATTACTGCCCATTTACCGTTGATTCTTCCTAATCCTTTTACTATACCAGTAGACCCATTGTCATTTCCTTCTGGGTTGTAGATAGTATTTAATGGACACCAAGTTCCTTTATCTACTAATGCTGCTATTCTTTGTAAAGCTGTCATTTGTCCTGATTCGTTTAAAGATTCATCAGTACGTCCTTCAGCTTGTACTGTTTTTATTGCTTCGTGTATATCAGCTTCAATTGCTTTTAAAGCTTCCATATTTTCGTTATTAGCTGCAGCTAGAGGTTTTCCTAGTGTAGGCATATTTTGAAAATATTTTGGCATTGAATAATTATTCATTTATTTCCTCCTGATTTTGTCTACTTTTAGATATAAAAGACTATTTTGCTTCTTCTACTGGAACTTTGATGAATGCTTGACCTGGGTCAATTTCTTCTCTTATCATTTTGATAACTTCTGGAGATGGAGCTTCTAATAATACAGCTCTTGATACGTCAATATCAAATCCAGTGTTTTCTAATACATCTTCTGGAGATGAAGTTGGATAGTATCCAGCTAGATACATTCTCTTAGTTTCTTCATCGAATTTTAAGATTCCTCTGTCAGTAACAACCATTATTGGTCCTCTGTTTCCAGGTAATCCAACTTTTTCACGACCACCAGGTCCGTCCATCCATCCTGGAGATGTGATGTAGTCTACTTTATTTATAAATCTTCTTTTTTCGTGTTGCATCATTATGATAGTGTTAGCATAAGTAGCGATTCCGTTAGCTCCTCCTGAACCAGTGAATCTAGTTTTTGGATGGTTGTAATCTCCTATTGAAGTTGAGTTAACGTTTCCGTATGGGTCTATTTGAGCTCCACCGATGAAAGCTACTAATCTTGTTTCATCATGTAACCATTCGTTAGCTTCGAATCCTATGAAACGAACGTTTGGCCATTGTACTGAACAGTGAGCCATGAATCTGTTGTCTCCAACACTTCTTGGTACTTCGATTGGATTACAGTCCATAAGTCCACTTTCAACTATGATATTACATTCAGGTGCAAATACTTTTTTAGCAACAGAGGCTCCGATTAATGGAAGTCCAGTTCCAACTATAACTATTTGTCCATTTTTAATTTGTTTTGCAATTGTAACTGCTTGCATTTCTTTATTTGTATAATTAGTGTAATCTGCCATTTCTATTTTACCTCCTCAGCTTTTTTAGCATATCCTAATCCAGGAACTATATTTAAATTGATTAAACGAGATGCTCCTAATTTATTTAAATAAGCTTCGTGAGTTGGTACGTCATATACCCATTCTTTTAAGAATGCTTCAAAGTCTTCTTGAGTTTTACTTGCAACGTCATATAATTTTAAGAAAGCGTTGTCATAGTCATAGAATCCGTAACATTGAGTTGGGTGAGCTCCGTATGGTGCGTGTACAACTGCGTCAACACAGAATCCAGCTATTGAGTTTTTAGTAGGATCTAAACGAATTTCTTCGTTACTTACTACTTGTTCACAAGTTACTATACAACGTTTTGCTGCGATAGCGATGTCTACGTCGTGGAATTCGTCACCAATTATTGAACAAGTTCCATCTGGAGATGCTTTTTGTACGTGAATTATAGCTAAGTCTATTTCAGGTACTGGAACAGCTACTACTTTTTCACCTGGTTTGAATGGGTTTTCTACATAAACAAATTTGTCATCTGGTATTTTGTCTATTGTTTTTCTAACTTCTTTAGAGATTCCCCATTTGTTTACTAAGTCAGTTCCCATCATTAAACGAACTGGTAAATATGGTAATCCTAGAGATGCAGCGTGTAACATTAACATGATAACGTCTTGTGAGTAGTCTTCCATGTTAAGTTTTCCTTCTTCATACCATTTTCTGAAACGTCTAGAAACGTTAGTTACTCCTGAGTTAGCTGTATAGCAGTTAATATAAGCTTTTACTCTTCCAGCTCCTATTAACATATCCCAATCTCCACCTGCAGGTCCTGATTCTCCTACAAAATCTGTGAATCCTTGTCTTAGAATTTCATAAACTAGTGCATATGGTTTTCTGTTAGTAGTGAATCCACCTATAACCATATGATCTCCATTTTTGACATATTTTGCTACTGCGTCTTTTAAAGACATTATTTTACTTTCCACGTCAAAAACCTCCTTAAATTTTATTTTGTTTTTATTCAAATGTTGTAATTTTTAAGATTTTATTATTTTCCAAATACCATCATAAAGAATCCAGCTGCAACTGCTGATCCAATAACTCCTGCAACGTTAGGTCCCATAGCGTGCATTAATAGGAAGTTAGTAGGATTTGCTTTTGCTCCCTCAACTTGAGAAACACGAGCTGCCATTGGAACTGCTGATACCCCAGCTGATCCGATAAGTGGGTTGATTTTTCCACCAGTTACTAAACATAAAACTTTTCCTAATAAGATTCCTCCAACTGTTGCGAAACAGAAAGCTAAAAGTCCCATTCCAACTATTGCTAAAGTTTGAGTTCTTAAGAAGATAGTTCCGTTTGCTGTAGCTCCAACTGCAAGTCCTAGTAATAATGTTACTAAGTTACATAAAGCATTTTGAGCTGTATCAGATAAACGAGCAACTACTCCTGATTCTTTTAATAAGTTACCATACATTAACATACCGATTAATGGTGCTGTTGATGGAAGTAATAAAGCACAGAATAATGTTACGAATATAGGGAAAACTACTTTTTCTACTTTAGAAACTTTTCTTAATTGTCCCATTTTAATTTTTCTTTCTTTTTCAGTTGTTAAAGCTCTCATGATAGGTGGTTGAATCATAGGGATTAACGCCATGTATGAGTAAGCTGCAACTGCGATTGGTGCTACTAAGTCTGGAGCTAGGTTGTTAGCTATATAAATAGCTGTAGGTCCGTCAGCTCCTCCGATGATACCGATAGCTGCTGCTTCTCCAACTGTAAATAATCCAGTTGCGTTAGCTAATGTAAATGCTACATAGATACCAAATTGAGCTGCTGCTCCTAATAGTAAACTTACTGGGTTAGCAATTAATGGACCGAAGTCTGTCATTGCTCCAACACAAGTAAATATTAAACAAGGGAATAAACTACTTTTTACTCCACTATAGATTATTCTTAATACTCCTGATGAGTACCAAGGTTCTGCTTCTTTCATAAGACCAGCTAAAGGTAAGTTAGCTAAGAACATACCGAAAGCTATTGGTAATAGTAATAATGGCTCATATTTTTTTACTACAGCCATATATACTAATACGAATGATATTAGTATCATTACTAGCTCTTGCCAAGTTGCTCCTATGAACCCTGACTCTAATAAAATTCCTTTAAATACGTCTATAAAATTCATTTACAACTCCTCCTTATTTCAATGTAATTAGAGTTGCATCTGTATCTACTGCGTCACCTTTTTTAACTAGGATAGAATCTACTACCCCATCAGCCGCTGCTACAACTTCTGTTTCCATTTTCATAGCTTCCATTATGATTACTATTTCTCCAGTTTTTACAGCTTGTCCTGGTGCAACTTTAACGTCTAAGATTGTTCCTGGAAGTGGAGCTACTACTGTAGATGCTCCTGCTGAAACTGGTGCTGCTGCAGGTGCTGGAGCTGCTACTGGAGCTGGAGCAACTGGTGCAGGTGCTGCTACTGGTGTTGGTGCTACTGGAGCTGCAGGTGCTGCTACGATAGGTGCTGATGCTGTTACTGGTGCTGCTATTTCCTCACGAGTCATTGGTCTGTAATCTTCAACTCTCTCTAATTCTATTTCATATCTTTTTCCATTTACATTGGCAATATACTTCATTCTCTTAAAAACCGTCCTTTCAATTTTTCATAATTTTTTAAATTTTAATTTTTTAATAAACTCAATACCTTTTAATAAAATAAAAACCCTTTTAAAACATTATTTGATCTCTCTTATAGATTTTACTCTATATTCACCTCTTACAGAACGTAATTCTTCTGAAACAGCTGATATTAATACAGCACAATATTCTTCGCTTAAGTCTTCTTCAGCAGGCTTTGTTACTACTTTTGGTGCTGGTTTTTGTTCAGAAATTCCCAAAGAACTGAATATTTTAGAGAAAATAACGATAGCAATAGCCAATACCGCTAGAGCTGTAAAAACAACAGACAATCCTAAAGCAGAAACTATTATTGATTCAAATATTCCCATAGTACTACCAGTAAACATCTCTTCTCACACCTCCTTATGTTATTCTATTCCACATTATGGAATGTATTTCATTTTTTCAAATTAATTATAATACAAAATTTCTATTTAGTCAATAAATTTTTTGTATATTTTCTTATTTATTCTCTTGTTTTAAGTTTTTTTTTAACATTTTTTATTCTAAAAACTTACATAATTTATAATTTAAATAGTACAACATTTTAAAATATATTTATCATATATATGTAACACATATTTTAAAAATATCCTATACCCTTAGAAATATCTTCTCCAGCTTTTCTTATAATATTTTTAAGGTTTTCTACTCTTTCTTCTGAGAAGATTTTAGGTTTTGCAACCACTATTCCCACAGAAGCTATAACATTTCCTGAACTATTTCTTATAGGAGCTCCTATTCCAATAGTCCCTTTGGCATAATCTCCAGACGATGTTGATATTCCCTCTTCTCTTATTCTCTTTAGTTTTTCTCTAAGCTCTAAAGGTGTTATTCTAAGAGAAGTTTTTCCTTTTTCTATTACTTTCTTTATGTAATCATTTATAAACTCGTCTGATTGAAATGCAAGTATCGCTTTTCTTATAGCACCATAGTGAAGATACAACTCATCTCCAAATTCTTCAACTAGTTTTAAAGTTCTTTTTCCATCAACTCTCTCTAAAACTATACCTTTATATTCTACAGGAATAATCAAGAAAGTATCCTCTCCCGTTTCTAAAGCTATCTTTTTTAACACATCATATGCTACACTTTGAAGATGTACGTGTTTAGAAGCTGATGTACCGAGAGGAATAAGTGCTGGTCCCAGTCTATATTCATGGGATTTCTCATCTTTCACAACATACATTGTTGAGCACAACGTCTTTAATATTCTATGAACTGTACTTGGTGGTAGCTCCAGTTCTTCAGCTAATTGTGCTATGGAACAAGTATCGTTTGCTCTCTTTAAAACTTCTAGTAATTCCATTGCTCTTAATAAACTTTGTATCATTTTTCTTCATTAATATAGTATATATTAATTTCCTCCTTTAAAAAAATTACAATATCCCTTTATATCATTATCCCCTATTTTTTTTTATAAGTCAACTTTTTATATTTATTATTTTTTTGTAATAAATTCAAGTAAAAAAAATTTTTAATTTATTTTTTAACTCCGCATATTTTTTTTGTCAAAAAATATGTCTTTATTTTTTATATAACATCTTATTTTTTCATTTATTCGGTATTTTTTTTACATTTTTATTTAAAAAAATATATAACATATATAAAAAATATTTATAGTATAAAATAAATGAATTTTTATTTTGATATTTTATGTGATAATATTAGATTATCAAATACATTTTAGAGTTTTTTTGATACTTTAATTACAGTTTCAGAACTCAAATTATGTAATTATAGCATAACTGAATTTTGAATAAGTTAATTATCGCCAAAAAATTTCTAACCCACATGGGATGTATTCATTAAATTATACAGGGGGTATTATTTATGACTTTCACTTTTAATATGGCTGAAACACTTGCCATAGCAATCGTTATTCTTCTACTTGGAGCTGCTGTTAAAAAGAAAGCTCCTATCTTAGAAAAATTCTTTATTCCTGGACCAGTTATCGGTGGAGTTATCTTCTCTATCATATTATTAATAGGACACGAAACTGGTGCTTTCTCTTTTGCTTTTGACGGAGTATTAAAAGATTTCTTAATGATAGCTTTCTATACTACAGTTGGATACCTTGCAAGTTTTGAACTTCTTAAAAAAGGTGGAATTGGAGTTGTATTATTCTTACTAGCTGCTATCATATTAGTTGTTATCCAAAACTCAGTTGGTGTATCATTAGCTAAAATCTTTGGATTACATCCATATATCGGACTTGCTGCTGGATCAGTACCATTAACAGGTGGACACGGAACTTCTGGAGCTTTCGGACCATTAATGGAACAAGGTGGAGCAGTTGGAGCAATGTCAGTTGCTATGGCTTCTGCTACATTTGGACTTGTTTCTGGATGTTTAATTGGTGGACCTATCGCTAAAAAACTTATAGATAGATTTGGTTTAGTTGCTAAAAAAGACGAAAAACCTCATCAAACTAAGAGAGAAATAGACAACGAAGTTTTTGAAGGAGATCTTGACGTTTTTGAAGAAAAAGTTAGTGAAGAAAGTTTATTCAAAGCTGTTGTTGCTATCGGTTTAGCAATGGGATGTGGAGCTTGGATTCCTCCATTTGCAAAATCATTAGGTGTTGCAATTCCAGTTTACTTAGGACCAATGTTAGTTGCTGCTATATTCAGAAATATTATGGATATGTCTAAGAAAAAACTTCCATTAACTGAAATATCAATGCTTGGAAATATCGCACTTTCTATATTCTTAGCAATGGCATTAATGTCAATGAAATTATGGGAACTTGCTGCTCTAGCATTACCATTAATCGTAATCTTATTAGTTCAAACAGTAATCATGGCTATCTACGCTTACTTCGTAACATTCAATATCATGGGAAGAGACTACGACGCTGCTGTTATAGCTTGTGGACACTGTGGATTTGGAATGGGAGCTACTCCTAACGCAATGGCTAACATGGAAGCATTCACTAAAGCTAACGGACCATCTGTTAAAGCTTTCTTCGTAATTCCATTAGTTGGATCATTATTCATCGACTTCTTCAACGCTGTTATCATCACATTCTTCATGAATATGTTCAAATAATAGTTAATTGAAAAGTTAATTAAATATAAAATAAAAAGCTGGCTTTTAAAAGTCAGCTTTTTTACATATATAACCAATTAATTTTTTTATATTATCCCTTTATCTTTATAATATTTCAAAGCTCCCTTATGAAAAGGTATATCAACATTCTTATTATAATTTTCAAGGAATACATTTCTTCTTATCCCTAGATTAGAACATCTCACTTCCTCTATATTTTCAAAGAAAGCTTTTGTTATATCATAGACTATTCCCTCTGGAAGATTTCTATCTACCAATAAAAGATTTTGTACTGCCACTGTTTGAACATCTTTTTCTATATTATAATCTTCTTTTGTAATTTTTTCTCTAAAGAAAAACGGCCATTTTTCCCTTAATTTTTCAATTCCCTCATCTTCAATAGCTACAAAATTTATTGGCATTTCCAATGAAAGATTATAAATAATATCAGTAGGCACTGTGTTCGTTAGAAATATTGCATCTAAAATATGATTTTTTAATTGCTCTATAAGTTCTCCAGGAGTACCATAAATTATCTCGCTATCAGAATATTTCATATCATGAGCCTCATATAAAAGCCTTGCATTTAGCTCAACTCCTGAATTATATATTCCTATCCCTATTCTTTTACCTTTTAAATCTTTAAAAGTTTTTACATTGGAATCTCTCAAAGTAACTATCTGAGTATAATTTGGATGAAGTCCCGTTATACAATTTAGATTTTTTATTGGCCCTTTTCCTTTGTAGGCTCCAACTCCATAATAAGCTTGGTAAACAGTGTCAGACATCGCTATTGCCATCTCTATTTTTTTGTTGATAATAAGGTCTATATTTTCTCCAGATCCAGCAGTTGAACAGGCAGAGGAGTTATAACCTATTTTTTTTATTATCTCTGATATAGCCGTCCCCGCAGGATAAAACACCCCATCAATGGGTCCCGTTCCTATACTTATAAATATATCTTTATAATCTTGTCCAAAGGATATAGATACAAAACACAGAAATACTACCACTTTTAAAAATATATTTTTATAATTCATATTCATTGATTTTATTCCTTAATCCTCTCTCACTTATCCCCAACATCTCAGCTGTCTGTCTTTTATGTCCATTATTTTTTCTCAAACAAACTTCTATTAAAACTTTTTCAGCCTCTTTTAATGTCATCTCTGTAAGATCTTTTCCTTCTAAAATAATTTTATCTGTAGTGTTAATCGTTCCAATTCCCATATCTGTTAACTGGCTTGGCAAACAGTCTAATTCTATCGTATCATTTTGTGATAAAAGAACTCCACATTCAATTATATTTGAAAGCTCTCTAACATTTCCCGGATAATCATAATTCATCAATATCTTTTCACATCTTCTATCTAAACCTTTTATATTTTTACCCATCTCTTTATTATAAATCTCTATAAAATGTTTAAAAAGTAGTGGCAGATCTTGTTTTCTCTCTCTAAGAGGTGGGATTTTTATTTCTACTATATTAAGTCTAAAATATAAATCTCTTCTAAATGTTCCCTCTTCTACCATTTTTTTAAGATCTCTATTAGTAGCAGCAATAATTCTTACATCAGTTTCTATTGGCTCATTAGCCCCCAAAGGGATAAAAGATTTTTCTTGTAACACTCTTAAAAGCTTTGATTGAAGACTTAAAGACATATCTCCTATCTCATCAAGAAATATTGTCCCCTTATTAGCATATTGAAATTTTCCTATTTTGTCACTTACAGCATTGGTAAAAGTTCCTTTTTTATGACCAAAAAACTCCTCCTCAAGTAACCCCTCTGGAATAGCTGCACAATTTACTTCTACAAATTTATTATCTTTTCTTTTTCCTGAAAAATGTATAGCTCTTGCAACTAACTCTTTTCCTGTTCCACTTTCTCCTGTTATCATCACTCCTGTATCAACATCTTTTAGCTTATCAATCAAAGAAAATATCCTTTTCATTCCCTCTGTTTTTCCAATTATTCCCTCAAATTGATATTTATTTTGAAGTTCCTTGCTAAGATACTCTATCTTTTCATTCATTTTTTGAAACTCTAGAGCCTTTTTTACTATCATATAAAGTTCTTCTAAATTCATAGGTTTAGTCAAATATGTATAGGCACCTTTTTTCATTGCCTCTACTGATGACATTATAGAACCATATGCTGTCATAATTATCACAACTATATCTTTATTTATTTTTTTTATTTCTTCTAAAACCTCTAGACCATCTACATCTCCTATTTTTAGATCAAGAAGTACAAGATTTATGTTTTCTTTTTTTATTATCTCTATTCCCAAGCTTGGGTCAGTAGTAGCTTGAACATCATAACTGTCTTCCAATGCAAAAGTAAGAGATGAACAAATTGAAATCTCATCATCTATTATAATTATTTTTTCCACCTATATCACCTCAAAAATTATAGTAAATTTTGTAAACTTGTTTTTTTCACTTTCAACAAATAGATTTCCATTGTTTTTTTCTATAAGTTGTTTTGTCAAAGGCAATCCTAACCCTGTTCCCTTTGCTTTAGTTGTATAAAATACTTCGTATATATTTTTTAACTCTTTTTCTGTCATTCCTATTCCATTGTCTGTTATCTCAATTATTCTATGCTCCTCAAAAGCATAATTTTTTATCTTGATAAAATAATCCTCTTTCTCATCTATTTTTTCCTTTTTCTCATTTATAGCATCTTTTGAGTTTAAAAGAATATTTATCAAAACTTGTTTTATTTGAGCTGGATCCCCTTTGATAGAAAGAGTAGTATCTATATCAAGTTCTATTTTTATAGAATTTTTATCAAATGTAGGCTTAAGAAGTAACATTGATGAATTTATAATATCATATAAATTTATCTCAGATATGGAGTTAGCCTTTGGTTTTATGTAATCTATAAGGTTTTCTATCAACCTATTTACTCTCTCTACCTCTTTTGGAACTATTGTTACTATCTGCTCCCTAAATTTTTCATTATCTTTTTTTAATGGCAAAAGTTCAATATATGTTTTTATAGCTGTCATTGGATTTCTTATCTCGTGAGCAATCCCAGCAATTATAGTGGCAATAGCTGTATCTTTCTCTTTTTTTAGAGATTTTTCTCTTAAAATTTTCTCTTTAGTACACTCTTCCATAGTAAGAAAAGCCCCAATATTATTTTTTTGATAATCTAAGAGTGGATAAAGGGTATATCTAAAATATTCCTCTCTTCCATTTAGATTTATCTTAAGCTCTCTTGTTATATGAGCCTCATTCTCAAAAACAGTTTTTTCAAAAACTCCATTTCCTATAATTTTTTCCATTATGGGATAATAATAAGCATCTTTTCCTTTGAAGTTATCTCCTGCATTAAAAAGATTTATAGAATTTTTATTCATAAAAGTTATCTTTCTATCTCTATCAAAAATAGTGATACATCTAGGGCTACTTTCACAAATAATACTGTTAAGCTCATTATTGTTTCTTATCTCTATAATTTTTTCTTCAAGTTCTTTATTTATTTTTCTAAGCTTAGCTGTTTTATCTTTCACAATTTTTTTTAATTGAATATTCCAAATACTTATAACTAGCAATATCAAAACTAAAATCAAAGAAACATAAGAGATTGTTTTTATATTTTGTAACATCTGCTTTTCTTTTTCAAGCTCTGCCGATTTATTCCATTTCACAAAAAGATTTTCATAACTACCATTTATTTTTAAATTTTTTAATTCTTCATTGATAACTTTAACTAAGCTTTCATTTTCATAAGAAACCCCTATATAATAACTTACTGGTGCTGTGTAACTATTCATTGTTTCATATTTGTTGTAGAGATTTTTTTCTAGCATTATATATTCAGCTATCTCTTGTACTCCGATCGCAAAATCTGCTCTTTCTAACTCCAAAAGTTTAAAAAGAGATTCTTGGTCAAATACAATATTAAAATTAACTTTTTTCATATTTTTTAGATAGTTGTATTCTGATGAGCCTTTTTCTACTCCTACTATAAAATCTTCATTACCAAACCCCTCTTTTATACTTTTTATTTTAGTTTTGGGAGCCACTATACAGACACTATATTCTCCAATACTATCTGTATATCTGATTTTATTTTCATACTCTTTGTCAAATCTCATTCCAATTACAGCATCTATTTTTTTATTTACTAACTTTTCATAAGACTCTTTTTTAGTCATAGGGACATATATAAATTTAACATTGTTTTTTTGTCCTATAAGATTTAAAAGTTCTATATTAAATCCCTTTATTACTCCCTCTTCTACAAATTGTAAAGGAGGTTCCATAAGATCAAAAGCCACTACATATTCTTTTTTTAAAACTATTTTTTTGGGAGTTCTTTCTATTGATATTCCTTGAGAAATAAAGGAATTTATCAGTAAAAAAAACACCAGAAAGAATTTTTTCATACTAAACCTCAAAAAATTTTATTTCCTTAATTATACCATTTTTTTCAATTTCTTCATAACTTTATTTTGATAATCCAAAATAATTCTCATTATAATATCAGCAAAAAATTATTTTAAGAACTTTTGACTTTTTATACTATTTATGTTACTATAAATTATAAACACTTATATTCAAAATGAATTTATATGAGCTTTTTTCAATTTTTTTGAGTGGCTCATTTTTTTGTATAATTTAAAAATATTATAATTAAGAGGAGAGAATTATGAATGATGTATTTACTTTATCTTTGACAACAAAAGAAATTTTACTTAGAATTTTTATTTCTGTCCTTATTGGAGGAGCCATAGGATATGAAAGAGGGATTCACAACAGAACTGCCCCTGCTGGATTTAGAACTCATATTTTAGTTTGTCTTGGAGCTTGTATTGTTTCTATTATCCAAGATCAGTTGAGAGTTAACACAACAAATTTTGCTATTGCTTACCCTGAAGTTGCCCAAGTAATCAAAACAGATATCGGAAGAATTGGTGCTCAGGTTGTAAGTGGTATAGGATTTTTGGGTGCTGGTACTATAATGAGAGATAAAGGGGGAGTGATAGGTGGACTTACTACAGCAGCTTCTATCTGGGCCACTGGTTGTCTTGGATTAAGTATCGGTTGGGGATTCTATAATCTTGCTATCCCTGCTGGAGTTGCAATCATAGTAGTTCTTGTTACTTTAAAGAAATTTGAAGAATCTGTAATTGATAAAAAATTTGTAGCTTGTCTTGAAATATTTTTTAAACCTGAGGCATCTCTTGGAAATGATTCTATAAAAATCTATGACACTTTAAAAAATAAAAATATAAAAATTAAAAATATGGAAAAAAATGAGGATAATAAAAAAATAACTTTTTCTATAATAGTTCCTAAACAATTTAACTCCTTTGACCTTCTTTCTGAAATTTCAAGAAATGAAGATGTTACAAAGGTATCTTTTAAGTAATATAAAAAACTTCAAAAGAAAAAACCTGAGTTACACATTATGTAAGTCAGGTCTTTTTTTCATTTATTATTTATTAAAGTATGCTTTTAATTCATCAACTTTATCTAATTGTTCCCAAGGAAGAGAGATATCTGTTCTTCCAATATGTCCAAAAGCTGCTAAATCTTGATATCTAAATTCGCAACTTCTAAGTTTTAAATCTCTTTCGATTCCTCTTGGAGATAGGTCAAATATTTTTGAAACTCCTTTTGCAAGTTCTATTTCATCAACTTTTCCTGTTCCATAAGTATCGATTTTTATTGATGTAGGTTCTGCAACACCGATTGCATATGAAAGTTGAACTTCACATTTGTCTGCTAAATCTGCTGCAACTATATTTTTTGCTACCCATCTAGCTGCATAAGCTGCTGATCTGTCAACTTTTGAAGGGTCTTTTCCAGAGAAAGCTCCTCCACCGTGTCTAAAGTATCCACCATAAGTATCAACTATGATTTTTCTTCCAGTAAGACCTGTATCTCCGTGTGGTCCTCCGATTTCAAATTTTCCAGTTGGGTTTATAAATATTTTTTTAACATCATCAAAGTTTAATTCATATTTAGCTAAAACTGGTTTTATAACTAATTCTTTTATATCATGATGTATTTGTTCTTGAGTTACAATTGGGTTATGTTGAACTGATACAACTATTGTATCAACAAATTTTATATTTCCTTCTCTGTCATATGCTAAAGTAACTTGAGATTTTGCATCTGGTCTAGCCCAAGATAAAACTCCTTCTTTTCTTAAATCAACTAATACTTTTAAGATTTCTCTAGAAAGTACAAGAGCAAGTGGCATAAGTTCTGGAGTTTCTTTTACAGCTCCACCAAACATTATTCCTTGGTCTCCAGCTCCTCCAACGTCAACTCCCATAGCGATATCTGGTGATTGAGAATGAATTGAGTTGAATACTCCACAACTGTCATCAAATCCCATTCCAGGTCTATATCCTATTTCATATATTTTTTTTCTAACTATATCTTGAATATCTATATATGTTTTAGTTGTGATTTCTCCACCAACTATAACTTGCCCTGTTGTACAAAAAACTTCACAAGCAACTCTTGAATTAGGGTCATCTTTTAAACAAGCATCTAACACAGCATCTGAAATTTGGTCTGCTACTTTGTCTGGGTGTCCAGGTGATACACACTCAGAAGTAAAGTATACTAAATCTTCCATTATTTTTTCCTCCTATAAAAATACAAATCAATAATTAATAAATAAAAAATCCCTTTCATAAGAAAGGGACTTGCTTTTTAACAACTACAATCCCCATCTGGTTGGAATTAGCACCACACAAAAAGTAGGTTGCTGAGACATCTTTGGGCCACTCCCTCCGTCTCTCTTGATGGCTACAGTATATTATAATACACTGTCTCTAAAAAGTCAATATATATTTTTTTAATATCCCTCTTCCTCCAAAAACAGTGGGGATATTATCTCTAATTTATTTTTCTTACCTTTTGAGGCTTGAACTAAAACAAGGTTTGAATTTTTTTCTCTATTAAAATATACAAATTGTATTTTCTTTAGAGAAAACTTATTTTTTTCTAGCTCCATTATAATCTCAGGAAGTCTAAAGCTACGATGAACCATAAAAAATTCCCCTTGAGGTTTTAAAAGTCTTTTGGCATTTTTTATCAGATCCTCTAGATTCAAAGTGATTTCGTGACGAGAGATTTTTTTATTCTCATTTTCAGAGATTTTTTTCCCATCTAACACCATATAAGGTGGATTAGAAATCACATAATCAAAATTATTTGATTTATCAAAATTTTTAATATCTTGATGGACTATCATTATTTTGTCAGAAAGCCCATTTTCCTCTACATTTTTTCTAAAAAGTCTAGCAGAATCCTCTTGAATTTCTACCCCTGTTATATCCTGCATATTTTTTCTTTTAGCAAGAAGTATAGGAATTATCCCTGTACCACTTCCAATATCCAAAAGTTTTTTCTTTGAATTTCCCTCAAAAAAATTAACCAAGATAATAGGGTCAACAGAAAATCTAAATCCATCTACAAGCTGGTACATCTTTATATCATCATCAAAAGTAGTAATATTTACTTTCTCATTCATAGGCTACTCTTTTTCTAGTATATCAAGACTTGTTCCATCTTCTGATACAATAGGAGTTTCATTTTTAAGTTTTTTAGCCTCTTTTCTATTGAATTTAACCTCAGAAATATCAAATCTTGTTATTCCTAAATTTGGTAAGTCTACATATAAAAATCCATTTAATGGACTGATACTTGTTACTTTTCCTTCACCTTTTTCTGTTCTTACTATTTGGTTAACTGCTGGGAACATTCTTAAAGCCTCTTCATATTGTTGATACTCATAGTTGATACAACAAAGAAGTCTACCACAAACCCCAGATATTTTTGCAGGATTTATTACAAGCCCTTGGTCTCTAGCCATTTTTATTGACACAGAGTTAAATTTGTTGATAAAAGTTCTACAACATAGCTCTTTACCACAAACCCCTATATCTCCTAAAATTCTTGCCTCATCTCTTACACCTATTTGACGAAGTTCTATTCTTAATCTAAATATATTTGCTAAATCTTTTACTAAATCTCTAAAGTCAATTCTTCCCTCAGCTGTAAAATAGAATATTAATTTTGTTTTATCAAAAGTAAACTCTGTATTTATAAGTTTCATAGGAAGTTTATGTTCAGCTATCTTTTCTTTACAGATTTTATAAGCCTCATTAGCCTCACGTCTTAAATCATCATATCTTTTTATCTCATCTTCACTTGCTTTTTTAATAACAGGTTTTAAAGGTAGTACAAGATATTTTTCTGATAAAGTTATAGGTGTATTGTAAATTACCCCTATCTCTTGACCTCTTATTGTGTCAACTATAACTTTATCTCCTTTTCTGTAGACTTCATCTTTATTTACAACCTCAAAATAATATCTTTTTTTAGTTATTTCAAAGATTACACCTACAACAGTATAGAATTTTTCTTCCTCTTTTTTTTCTTCTACTTCTTCTATTTCCTCTACTATTTCAACTATATTTTCAATTTTCTTATCTTGAAATTCTTTTATCTCTATATTTTCTACATTCTCTATCTCTTTCATAATTCTCCTCTATATTCTTTATAGAATTCCCTCTTCTAAAAAACTAAAATAGGAATCCTTTGATATTATTATATGATCCAGTATAGAAACATCTACCAATCTAAAAAAATCCTTTAGTGTATTAGTAAGTTCTATATCTTTTTGAGAGGGTGTTGTATTTCCTGATGGGTGATTGTGAGCAAAAACTATAGAACGAGCATTATAAGCAAGTACTCTTTCTAAAATTTTTCTTGGATACACAGCACTTCTATCTATTGTCCCCTCAAATAGAGTTTCCATACCTAATACTTCATTATTGGAATTTAGAAACAAAACCTTAAACTCCTCAGATTTTGAAATCCCTATATTTTTTCTAAGATAGTTAATCAGTTGATTTTTCGACCTGATAGCGATATTATCGCCCTCAGCTCCTTTTAACATTTTTTCTTCAAAATAATAGGAATACATATCCCCTAAAAATTTTATATATGTAGATGATACATCTCCTAAACCTTTTATGCTCCTAAGCTCCTCTAGACTTGCCTCAAAAATTCCATTAATAGATGAAAATCTTGCTAGCAACTCCTTAGCCAAAGCCTTAGTATCTTTTCTAGGGATTATAAGAAATAGCAAAAACTCAACTATCTCATAATCTGCGAGGGCTTTATATCCACCATTTAAGTATCTCTCTTGAAGTCTTTTTCTATGTCCCTCTCTACTATTTTTTATTTTTTCATCAATATTAGTTTTCGGAATACTCATCATACTCCCTCCTAATTATTCTTCTAAAAATAGATTATAAACCTCTCTTGGTGTTTTCATTTTTTCATATATGTCAACAGCTCCCCAAACCATAGGGTAAGCAAAAATCGCTCCTGTTCCTTCTCCAAGTCTCATCTTCATATTTAAAAAAGCCTCCTTTCCAAGCTCTTTTAATATTAATTTCATTCCTGGTTCTTCACTTATGTGAGTAAATAATAGATAATTTTTTATTATTGGATTTAATCTAGAGGCTACTAAAGCTGCCACTGCTGATATAAATCCGTCTACTAATATCAATTTTCTACATTTTGCAGCACCTATATAAAGTCCCACCATAAATGCAATATCTAATCCTCCAACAGAGGCTAATATCTCTGTAGGGCTCATTTGGAAAGTATTATATCTAACACAACTTTCAAATATTATTTTTTTCTTAAGGGCTAACCCCTCATCATTAACTCCAGATCCTCTACCAACAGCCTCGTCTAAACCACATCTTGTAAGTGAGTATAAAACTGCTGAAGATGTTGTAGTATTTCCAATTCCCATCTCTCCTGTTGAGAAAACATCATATTCCTCTTCAAGTTCCTCTATTGTAAATATTCCATTTTCAATAGTATCAATCACTTGATTTATCTCCATTGCTGGCTCTTTTCTAAAGTTTTTAGTCCCATTTACAACTTTTGATATAAAAAAGTTTGGATATTTTCTAGGAATACTTTTTTTCATTCCCACGTCTATAACTTTTAAATCAACATCTAGATTTTTACAAAATATCCCAATAGGAGCAATTCCATTTAACATCTCTTCTGCTACAAGTCTTGTATATTCAGGTGGACAAGGAGAGATATTTTCCTCTATAATGCCATTGTCAGAAACTGCCACAATATGGCAACCTTTTCTTTTTATCTTTCCTATCGAATAAGGTAGTATCCCTGCTAGTTGTTCTGCAATCTCTTCCAAAACTCCAAGACTTCCAACAGGTTTCATCTTGCTATCAAGAATCTCTTTACACTCTCTTTTTGAGTTTTTATTTAAAAAAGTCACATCTCTTAAACTTTCTTGAAATCTTTTCATTAAAAATTAGACTCCTTTCCAATTTAGTCCACAAAGCAAAGGATAGTTGTCTTTAAACTCTATTATAGTAACACTTCCATTCTCTATCTTATATTTCCAATAACTATCAAGAGTTTTATTAGCAAAGTAATAGCTTAGCATAGTGCATATTACCCCCCAATGTGTCCCTATAAGATAGGTTTTATTATCTTCTAAACTCTCTACAAAATTAACTACCCTTTTTTGTAAGTCACTTGGACTTTCTCCATTCTCAAAATTATATGTTTTCCACTCTTTTTGAGAAATCAAAAGCTCTTCAGGATATTTTTCTTTCAGTTCTTGATAAGTATATCCTTCAAAAATCCCAAAATTTAGCTCTCTTATCTCCTTTGAAACTTTTATCTCTAAACCTTTATGATTGATTATCTCAGCTGTTTTATAAGCTCTTTTTAAATCACTAGAGTAAATCTCATCATAATCCATATCTTTTAAAATCTCCCTAGCTGACTTAACTTGCTCTATACCTTTTTCTGTAAGGTCTGCATCTAAGAAACCATAATAAAGCTTTTGAAGATTCATTGTAGTTTCTCCGTGTCTAACTAAGATTAATTTTTTCATAGGCTAACTCCTAATGAAATATAGATTCCAAATAGTACAACAAGTTGTGAAAGCTCTAGTACAGCTCCTAGTGTATCCCCTGTAATTCCACCTATTTTTCTTTCCATAAGTTTTGCAAAATAAGCTCCTAGAACGTGAGTTACAAAAATAGTATTAACTATACAAATAGCATTGAAACCTCTATATAATATAGCTTGAACAAGTAAAGAATAGATAAGAGATATTAAAATCCCTACCATTACCCCTTGTCTGTCTGTTTGTTCTACTAAATCCTTTGCACTTCCAGAGGCTTTAGCATATGGTGACATTCCACAATTTAGTACACTATTTGCTCTTGCAATAACTGGAGATATTAAAAGAGCAAGTCCCATTCCATTAAGTTGTAATTTTCCTGAAAGTAAACCTAGATTTATAATAGGAAATTCATTTTGAATCCCTGCAAGTAATAAAACTTTTAATAGAAAATACATTATAAGAGCAATAGCTCCATTAGCACCTATTCTTGAATCTTTCATTATCTCTAGCATTTTTTGTTTACTTCTATAGCTAAAAATCCCATCAAATGTATCTGAAAGTCCATCAAGATGCATTGCACCTGTTATAGCTATTTCTAGTAAAACCATTACCCCAGCAAGTATATAAGCTGAACGGATAAAGCTTCCAAACAGCAAATAAAAAACATACATAATTATTCCTATAACTATCCCTACTACTGGGAAAAATCTCATACTTTTTCCCATTTTTATAGAATCAAATTTTGGATCCATTGGAATAGGTAGTCTTGTCATAAATTTAAAAAGTAATATCAATCCTTCCATCTAATCTCCTCCACAAACTATTTTAATTTCATAGGGATTCCTGAAACTACAAAATATCCCTCTTGGGCTTCTTTAGCCACTATTTGATTTATTTTTCCAGCTATATCTCTGAAATATCTTCCTAAATGGTTATCTGGAACAAGTCCCATACCAAGCTCATTAGTAACAACTACCATATCTACTGGACTTTCTTTTACAAAATCTAAGATTGCCATAACTTCATTTATAATGAATTTTTTTATTTTGTCAACTTCCATCATAGAAGTATTATCCCAATCTCTGTCATTATCAAGTATCATATAGTTAGTAACCATATTAGTTAGGCAATCTAAAAGTATAACATCATACCCATCAATATGCCCTTTTAAAAGAGTTGGGATATTTTTATAATTTTCAATTGTCTTCCAGTTTTTACCTCTTCTTCTTTTATGCTTAGTAATTCTATCTTGCATTTCATCATCAAAAGCTATACCTGTTGCTAAATAAATTTTTTTGCTATATCTTTCTTCTATATACTCTTCTGCAAAACCACTTTTACCAGAACGAGCCCCACCACTAACGTAGATTATTTTTCCCAAAATAAAAGACCTCCTTAATTTTCTTATTGATAATTATATCATATATTTTAGTTAATTTGTATTCTTTTCACAAAAATAAAGGTAAAAAAAATACCAAAAAGAAAATCTTCTCGGTATCTTTTCTACTGCTTATTTTATAAACTATATTTTTTATAAAGTTTCTTTATTTTCGTAGACTTCTTTCATAAATGTCTCTTGTGAATTTATACTTTCTTCACCTATTTTTGGAATTAGTCTTAGATATCTTTTGCTATTTTGTAGCACTCTTGCCTTTGTATTATCTTTCATAATCACTTCAAGGATATGTTCTATCTTATCTTTGCTTTCTTGTGAAGTGATTGGACAAGAGATTTCAACTCTATGTTCTGTATTTCTAGTCATCATATCCCCAGAAGATATATAGATTTTTCTTTCTTCTTTTGTTCCAAAAGCATAAATTCTTGAATGTTCAAGGAAACGTCCCACAATGCTTATGACTTTTATATTTGAAGTTTTTCCAATTATCTCTGGGATAAGGCAACAAATTCCCCTTATAATAAGAATTATTTTTACACCTTTTTCAGATGCTTTTATAAGTTCTTTTATAATATCCTTGTCAGTGAAAGAGTTACATTTTATTATTACTACTCCCTCTTTTCCCTCTTCACATTTTTTTATCTCTTCTTCAATAGATTTTATTATATTGCACTTAAATCCAACTGGGGCAATCCACAATTTTTTATACATTCCATAAAGATTTCCCATAGCCATATTTTTGAAGAATTTATCAGCGTCAACACCGATTTCCTCATCACTTGTTATAAAAGAAAGGTCTGTATATATTTTTGCTGTTTTTTCGTTATAATTTCCTGTACCTATTTGTGTTATATACTTAAATTCATTTTCATCTTTGTAAGTTATTAGACAGATTTTAGAATGTACCTTAAATTTATCCATTCCATATATAACTCTGCAACCTGCTTCTTCTAATTTTTGAGCCCATTCAATATTGTTATTTTCATCAAATCTTGCACGTAGCTCCATTAAAACTGTAACTTCTTTTCCATTTTCAGCAGCATTTATAAGATAAGTAGCTAGAGTTGAATCCTTAGAGATACGGTATAAAGTCATTTTGATAGCTTTTACTTTTGGATTGTTAGCTGCTTCTTTTACAAGTTCCAAAAATGGTTTCATACTTTCAAATGGATAGTGGATAAGTAAATCTCTTTGGAATACCTCTTCTATCATACTTTCTTTTTTTATAGTTTGAACTGGTATAAATGGAACGTATGTAAGTTTTTGTTTTAGTTCCTCTGATATAATATTTTCTAATGAAAAACAATATGTTGTATCAAGTGGTGTATCTGAAACGAAAAATTGCTCACTCTTTAAGCCTAATTTCTCCATAAAATATTTATTAAAATCTTTTTTCATTTTCTTTTGCATTTCAATTCTTACTGGAGAAAGTTTTGAACGGCTTTTTATAAGTTTTTTCATATGTTGTCTATAATCAATTGAGTCATCGTAAATTTCTAAGTCAGTATCTATATCAGCATTTCTTGTGATACACATAATAGTGCTATCTACAAACTTATACATTGAGAAAATACTTTGAGCAAAGTACAGAATAATATCTTCAAGTAATAGATATATTCCATTTTCTTTATCTAAAACCACTATTCTATCTATACTTTCTGGTACAGGGATAATTCCTATAACCTCATTTTTTTTATTTTCTAAATGCACTACTACATGCAATTTTTTATTTGGTATAAATGGAAATGGGTGCCATAAATCTATAATTTGTGGAGATAAAATAGGTAAAATATTTCTTTTAAAATATTTCTCTACTTTTTTTATTCCACTTTCATTAAGGTTTGCCATTTTTTCAAAGTTTATATTATTTTCTCTCAAAGAAACATCAATTTTTTCGTATACATAGTCACGAAGTCTATAAAGTGTCTCTGTGTTTTTATATATTTCTGAAAGTTGCTCTTTAGCACTCATTCCTGTTTTATCATCTGAATAGTTTGGGATATACTTCATATAGTCATTAAGTGTCCCAACCCTTACCATAAAAAATTCATCAAGATTTGTTGTAAAAATTGATATGAATTTCAATCTCTCCAATAGTGGAGTTGTCTCACAATCTGCTTCTTCCAACACTCTCTCATTAAATTTTAGCCACGAAAGTTCACGATTATCTATATACTCAATTTTTTCATTATTTTTCATTATTTTCTTCCTTATCACTCATTTGATCTATGATTCTATCTATAAAATATCCCTCTCTTATTCCGTCTTTACTAATATTTATTACTTCGCAACCAAATCTTTTGATTACTTCGTTTAAGATTACAAGTCCTCCTGAAAGAGAGAATATACGTTCAGGTTTGATTTTATATACAGCTTTGTAATCTTTAACATCTGCACTCTTAAGTCTATTTAAAATCTCTTTAACGTTTGCTCTATTAAAAGATCTTTCCTCAGCTGGTATTTTAAATAACTCTTTTGATATTTCGAGAGTAGCTCTTGAACTTCCTCCGATTGCATACATTGTTTCATAGTTACTTTCAAAATTCCATTGAAGTTCATCTAAAGCGTTATTGATGATTTTTTTCATCTTTTTAAGCTCTCTATCTGTGGCTATAATTCCTTTTACTGATTTATTTTGAAGATTTAAAGCTCCTATTGGAATACTAGTTAATCTTTTTATCTCTCCATTTTCAAATAAAACAAGCTCTGTACTTCCACCACCAATATCTATAAGAACACCTCTTGATAATTCACAAGAGTTTTTTACTCCTATAAAATCAAGTCTTGCTTCTTCATCTCCAAATAAAACCTCTGGAACAATTCCTGTTCTTTCTTTTATTTCATTTAAAACTATCTCTCTGTTGTTAATATTTCTAAGAGATGCTGTTGCAAATACAGAGTAGTTTTCTATATTTTGTGCTTTTAATATATCTTTATATCTATTTAAAACAAAACAAGCTTTTGAAATACCTATCTCTGTAAGACCTCCACCTTCTACACAAGCAGCTAGACCAGCTATAGCTTTTTTATTTTGTAAAAGTCTTATCTTCCCATCTTCATATTTAAAAATCGACAATCTTATGGTATTAGACCCCAAGTCAATTATTCCGTAAACCATATACACTCCTCCTTCTATAATTTCTCAGTGTATATTGTAAACTTCCAATGTAATTTTAATATTTATTTTATGTAAAAATAGTGTAAAAAAATTTACATTAAAAAAGAGTTGCGTAAAAATGAATAAAATCATCATTACTACAACTCTTATTTATATTACTATTTTGTTAACTATTTAGCTTTTCTTTTGCAAGTTCTTTTTTTCTTAGGTTCTTCTTTAACGTTTAATCTGTCTGATAAGTCTTTTCCAACTTTAAATTTTACATAGTTTTTAGGAGTTATTTTGATAGGTTCACCAGTTCTAGGGTTGATACCTTCAGCTCTTTTTGTAGTTTTTCTTTCAAAAGTTCCTAGCCCTCTAAAAACTAAAACTTCTTCTGTTGCAAGTGCTTCTTTTAGTGTTTCTACAAAAACTTCTACTTGTCTTTTTGCTTCTTCTTTACTTGGCAAATTTGCCTTTTTCATAAGTAATTCTGCAAATTCTACTTTTTTCATAGTTCCTCCCTTTAAAAGATAATAGATAAAAAATCATTTAACTCAATATATAAGACTTTAAAAAACGTTGTTTTGTCTAAAAAATTTTTATTTTTTTTGAAATTTATTTTACTTAGGTTTAAACCTTATAACCACGTGGGGTAATTATCTTGTTATTTATCACTTTTGTATTGGAATTTCCTATTATCACAGTAGAAAACATATTTATTTCATAATCTAACATCTTATCAAGAGTAGTGATGTCATAATTCTCTCCCTCTCTACCAACATTTCTTGCAATTAGAACTGGAGTATCTTTTCTTTTATGTTTTAACATAATATCTCTTGCTTCATTTATAAGCTCAGGTCTACCACTACTTTTTGGATTGTATAGAGTGATTACAAAATCCCCTTGTGATGCTAAATCTATTCTTTTTTTAATCAGTTCCCAATCTGTTAAAAGATTGCTTAAAGAGATATTTACACTATCATGAACAATAGGAGCTCCTCCAAGACTTGCTGAGGCGTTAGCTGAAGTTATCCCAGGAACTATCTCAACTTCTACTTGCCCGTTAGCAATCTCTAGCATTAAACCTGCCATTCCATAAACTCCTGCATCTCCAGAACTAATAAGAGATATTACATTTCCCTCAAGAGCAAGTTTTAGAGTTTCCTCACATCTTGCCACCTCTTTTCTCATATAAGATTTTATTATTTTTTTATCTGGAAACATATCCTCTATTAAATCAACATATGTTTTGTATCCTATTATAATATCTGAATTTTTTAGGACATCATAGGCTCTAAAAGTCATATTCTCTTTATTTCCAGGCCCTAAACCCACAACGTAAATCTTACCCATTTTTTGTTTCCTCCTCATATACTGACACTGTAATCCCTTGAAATTTAGATTTTTCTATTAAAAGTTTTCCCTCTCTTTCTGAAGCAAGAATACTACACGGAGCTGATACTGCCCCTACTCCTATGGTTTTTCTAACAAAATCAGAGGTTTCAAATCTATCTTCTATTTTTTTTATCTCATCTCTTGAAATAATTTTTAATGGGACATTAAAATATTTTGCACTTTCTATTATTCCAACTTCGTCTTTTTTTACGTCTACTGTCCCCATAACTCTTATGGCTTTTATAGAGATATTTAAAGATTTTAGAGTTGTTTTTATTATTTCAATTATCTTTTCTTTTGGGGTATCTTTTTTGCAACCAATACCAAGTGAAATATTTTTAGGAATAATCTGAGTTATTTCAATTTTCTCTCGATTTGAAATAACTATCACACCACTTGGGTTACTATCTTCTATATTTTGTGGAACTTTTATAGAAACACTCTCTCCTGCCACAATAAGACTTGTAACTTTTTTGGCTGACTCTAAACTTTCCAACTTTCCATTTA
>George_p2__coassemble_583_pt1 | contig 33535 bp, 33 predicted proteins | sample George_p2__metabat2_low_PE_028 | metagenome-assembled genome bin George_p2 | reverse complement strand
AGAAGCATGTGCAAAAATGATAGACGAAGCAATGAAAAAATTCTTCTAATCAATTAAGTAAAAATATAACTAATTCAAAATTTATAAAAATTAAGGGGCTATCTATTTTGATAGCCTTTCTTAAAATACCAAAGGAAAAATCTTTTGGTATTTTTTCTTTTAAAAAATAAAGATACTATATAATATTTTGTTAAAAAAGATAAAACTTATTTTTCTTTTACTTGACAAAAAAAGTAAAATATATTATGATATGATGTAAAGTAATTTAGTTTATTTATTAAAGCACTATATAAGCCTATAATATGGTTAGGCGTCTCTACATACAACCGTAAATTGTATACTATGGCCTGCAACAAATTTATTTTATTATAAGGGCCTGAAGCTTTTTCAGGCTCTTTTATATTTTTTATTTTATTAGGGAGGATTCAATGGAAAAGTTTTTTAAATTGTCTGAAAAAAACACAACAGTAAGACAAGAAATCATTGCAGGTATCACTACTTTTTTAACTATGGCTTACATAGTTTTTGTTAACCCAGCTATTTTATCAGCTACTGAGATGGATCAAGGGGCATTAATCACAGCTACTTGTCTTTCAGCTATAATTGGTACAGGACTTACAGGTCTTTGGGTAAATGCACCATTTGCTATGGCACCAGGAATGGGACTTAACGCTTTCTTTGCTTTTACATTAGTAAAAGGTATGGGAGCAACTTGGGAACAAGCTCTTGGAGTAGTATTTTTATCAGGAATTATATTTGTAATTTTAACAGTTACTGGAGTTAGAAAAGCTCTTATCCTTGCAATTCCTATGGAATTAAGACTTGCAACAGGAGCAGGAATTGGTTTATTTATAGCATTTTTAGGAATGCAATCAATGGGACTTATAGTAGATAATCCAGCTACACTTGTAGGACTTGGAGCATTTACAAAACCAGTGGCTATTTCAGTTATAGGATTAGTAGTTATGGCTTTCCTAGAAGTAAGAAAAACTAAAGGTGGAATCTTATTAGGAATAGTAATCACAACTATTTTAGGAATTTTAATGGGAGAAATTGAAGCTCCAAAAACAATAATCTCTATGCCACCAAGCATAGCTCCAATAGCTTTCAAACTTGATATATTAGGAGCTTTAAAACCAGCTTTAATGGGAGCAATATTATCATTCCTATTTGTTGACTTATTTGACTCTTTAGGAACAATATTAGCTTGTGCAAATGAAGCGGGGCTTATAGATAAAGATGGAAATGTTGAAAAAATAGATAAAGTATTAGAAGTAGACGCTGCATCAACAATGATAGGTTCACTTCTTGGAACTTCAACAGTTACTACATTTGTTGAATCTGCATCAGGAATAGCAGCTGGAGGAAGAACAGGACTTACTTCTATCACAACAGCAATTTGTTTCTTTATAGCATTATTCTTCTCTCCATTAATCGGAGCTGTACCAGCTTACGCAACAGCACCAGCTCTAGTTATAGTTGGAGTATTTATGTTTAAAAACTTATTAGACATAGATTTAAGAAATCTTGAAACAGCTATCCCTTGTTTCTTAACAATTGCTATGATGCCACTTGCTTATAGTATCTCAATAGGACTTGCATTTGGTTTCGTATCATATGTTTTAATCAAAGTATTTGTAGGAAAAGCAAGAGAAGTAAACTTAATCCTTTGGATAGTTGCTATATTCTCTTTCTTAGAAATTACAGGATTAATGAAAGTGCTAGTAGGGAAATTTTTCTAGCATAAATTAAAGAAATAGTATATAATATATAGTGTAACATTTTTATGTTACACTATATTTTTTTATTGTAAATTAAGGAGAAAATATTATGTTAGAGAATCTTTTAGTATCGCTAAATGTTGTATTTCCCATTTTTGTTATGTTGACAATAGGGGTTTATGTGAGAAAGAAAAAAATGGTGACAGATCAGTCCCTATCTGTTATGAATAAACTTGTGTTTAGAATATTTATGAGTTCTCTACTTTTTATAAATATCTCAAATATGGATATAAAAGCAGTTCTTGATATAAGAAATTTAAAGCTAGTTTTAATTATCTGGGGAGCTTTATTTTCTATAACTGTGCTTTGTTATTTTTTATTTGAAAAAACTATGACTGATAGAAATCAAATACCAGTTATGATACAAGGAGCTTATAGAGCAAACTTAGCACTTTTTGGAATACCTATGGCAATGTCTTTATATGGAGAAAAAGGTCTTGGAGTGATGTCCCTTGTGAGTGCTGCTGCAATTCCTCTTACAAATATGATGGCAGTAAGTCTTTTGGAAGGATATGCTACAAAAAAAGTAAATGTAAAAAAAGTTTTAATCTCTATCGCAAAAAATCCTTTGATTATTTGTAGTACTCTAGCTTTGATTGTAGTGTTTCTTGATATAAAACTTCCAAAACTTATAAAAAATCCTATTGTAAGTCTTGGGCAAGTGGCTACACCTCTTTCATTTGTGGTTTTAGGGGCAACTTTAAAATTTGACAGCCTTGTAAAAAATCTTAAACTTAGTATGGTAGCAAATACAATAAAACTTATAATTCTTCCATTGATAGCTGTAAGTATTGGAATAAAAGCTGGATTTACTAATGAATATTTGCTTGGAATTTTAGGAGCAACAGGAGCTCCAGGAGCAGTATCATCTTTTATTATGGTTAAAGAGATTGGTGGAGATGAAAATCTAGCAGCGGAACTTGTAGTTTCTTCAACTCTTTTATCAATACTTACTTTATTTGTATGGATATTTGTTTTAAAAACTTTTGGTTACCTATAAGAGAATTGGAGAGAAGATGACAGATAAAGAGATTGAAATTCAAATGGAAAAAGCCATAGATAAAATTCCGTGGGAGATAAAAAAAATAAAAGTAATACTTTTTTTAATAAAAAACTTTAGAAAATTAAAGGGATTTTTAAAAATATAATTGGAGGATAGAATGGACAAAAAAGTTGAAAAATTAGTTAGAAAAATAGATGAAGAATTTAAAAAAAGAGGATTTGAAATAACTGAAGATTTAGAAGAACTTGTTGAAACAACTCCTAGCGTAGAAAAAGCTTTAGGAAATACAAATTTTAATAGCATTGAGATATTTCAAGTAGATGAAGAAAATGCAATAGGATTTACTTTAGATGAGATGCAAGTAAACTTCTTTATAGAATATGGAGAAGATGAAGAAGGACCTTGGTATGAGGCATCTGCTGAAATAATCAATTTCTAATAAAAATAAGATAAAAAATGGGCTGTTGTGTCATAAAATATATATGATTTACAACAGCTTTTTTTAATAAAAAAATAATGTTTGACTTGAAAAAATTAAAGGAATATAATATATAGGTATTTTTTAAAAAAGTTAAAAAAGGGGGCAACATTTTGTTTATTCAGCTTTTAATTTTATTGTCTATTAATTTTGTCGGTATTCTTATCCAAAAGTTTTTTCATCTACCTTTACCAGGAACTATAATAGGTATGATGATACTTTTTATATTACTATACACAAAAGTTTTAACAGAGAAAACTATTGGAGATATATGTGATTTTCTTATAAAGATAATGGTACTTCTGTTTTTACCTCCAATAATCGATTTGATAGAAAACTTTGATTTGTTAAGAGTAGGATTTTTGAAAATTATATTTTTATTAGTAGTGACAACAGCTATCACAATGGTTGTCACAGGAAAAATAGTAGATTTTTTAATTAGAATGAAAGAGGGGAAAAAATAATGAGCATGGAGATATTAAATAGTCCACTTTTTGGGCTTATACTAACAATTTTAGCTTTTAATATAGGACTTTATATATTTGAAAAATCTGGAAAATTTCCATTATTTAATCCATTGCTTATAAGTGGAATAATAGTTATAAGTTTGATGGAAGGATTTAATATTCCACTAAGTTATTATCAAAAAGGTGGAGTTATGTTATCATTTTTCTTAGCACCATCCACAATAGCTCTTGCACTTCCTCTTTATAAACAGGTTGACAAATTGAGAGAACATTTTTTCCCAATTATTGTTGGAGCTTTAGTTGGAGCAGTAACAGCTATTGTATCAATAATATTTATTGGAAAAGCTTTGGGAATTGATGAAGTTCTTCTTAAATCTTTTATGCCAAAATCAATTACAACTCCTCTTGGAATAGAGTTAAGTGCTTTAGTTGGAGGAATTCCTGCAATAACAATTTTCGCTATAATAATTACAGGAATAACTGGAAATGCTATCGCTCCATTTATCTGTAAATATTTTGGAATAAAACACCCAGTGGCAAAAGGTTTAGGAATTGGAATATCAAGTCACGCTGTTGGAACAGCAAAAGCTATTGAAATGGGAGAGATTGAGGGAGCTATGAGCGCTTTATCAATAGTAATAGCTGGGATAATTACCTTTTTAGTAGCACCACTTTTATTATTCTTAATCTAGGGAGGAAATGTGAAAATATATTTTGTACGTCACGGAGAAACTGAATGGAATGTAAAAAAAATATTTCAAGGGGTAAAAGATTCTCCTTTAACAAATCTTGGAAAAGAACAAGCTAGAAAATTAAAAAATAGATTAAATCAACTAGATTTTGATTATTTTTATTCATCTCCACTTGGAAGAGCCAAAGAAACTTTAAGAATACTTACAGAGAATAGAAAAAATATCACTTTGGGAGAGATAGAAAATTTTAGAGAGATTGATATGGGAGAGATGGAAGGAGTTCCAAGAGAAGAGTTTGAAAGAAAATATCCTGTTCAATTTAATAATCTTTGGTATAACGGAAAAGATTACGACCCAAGTGAATATAAGGGAGAAAATTTTCAAGGTGTAATGGATAGAGTAAAAAAAGGATTAGATTTTTTAGTGACAAATCATAAAAAAGATGATAAAATTCTTGTAGTTTCTCATGGAATTGCTTTAGAGGCAATATTTGCTTGTATAAATAACGAGGGAGTAGAAACTTTTTCAGAAAGAAAAGTTCCAGAGAATACAAGTCTTACAATAGTAGAGTATAAAGATAATCAATTTAAAATTTTAGATTTTTCTAATACTTCACATCTGGACTAATAAAAAGGGGGAGATAAGATGAGATTTACAAAAATGCAAGGGGCTGGAAATGACTTTTTACTAGTAAATGGTTTTGAATATAATTTGGAAGAAATAGTTCCAAAAATAAAAAATCTATGTGATAGAAGATTTGGTGTTGGAGGAGATGGGCTTATGGTAGCTCTTCCAAGCGAAACTTGTGATGTAAAAATGTATTACTACAATAGTGACGGTTCACAAGGTGAGATGTGTGGTAATGGACTTAGATGTTTTGTAAAATTTGTCTATGAAAAAGGAATAGTAAACAAAGAAAATCTGAAAATAGAAACTTTAGCAGGAGTTCAATCTGCTGACCTTATAACAGAAAATGGAAAGGTAAAACAAGTTGAAATAGAAATAAGTAATCCTATATTTGAGCCTAAAAAAATTCCTGTGGAAGTAGAGGGAGAAAATGCTTTTAATCAAGAGTTGGAAGTTTTTGGAGAAAAAATCAGATTTTCTACAATCTTTTTAGGTGTACCTCATACAGTTATCTTTATGGATAATGAAAATCAATATGATATAAATAAATTTGGAAAAGAGATAGAAAAACACCCATTATTCCCAAGAAAAACAAATGTAAATTTTATAGTTGTAGAGGATAGAAAAACTATAAAAATATTTACTTGGGAAAGAGGTGCTGGAAGAACTTTAGCTTGCGGTACTGGTTCTTGTTCAGCTGGTCTTGTATCTTATAAACTAGGTTTTACAGATAAAGAGGCAAAAATCATAACAGAGGGTGGAGATCTCTTTGTAAATATATTAGAAAATAGTGTAAGACTTCGTGGTGGAGCAGAGATAACTTTTGAAGGTGAAGTTGATTTATCAAAATATTAGTTGAGTATTATATAATTATAAAGAAAATTAAGAATTACTTCAGACTACGATAAGTTGATTAACTACGGTTTATTTCACTAAAAACGATAAACTCACTTCGTTCAAACAGTATCGTTTTTTAGCGTTCAATAAATCCTTGTTAATCTAACTTCTCTCCGTAATTTCGTAATTCTTAAATATTTCTTATAATTTGTAATATATAATTGTTAAAAAATAATAAAAAACTAAAATATTTAGGATATGACCTTTTATAAAATGATTAAAATAGGATTTTATTTAGAAAAATTTTTAGAGAAAATCCTATTTTTCTTTTTTTGAAAAAAATAAAAAAATTTTTTAGCAATTTAGCAAAAAATACAGTCTATATAAATGGATAAAAAAATAAATTTTGGAGGAAATATGGAACTGATTCATAGAGATACCAAAGATGGTTTAAACTTAGTAGGTTGTTACTGGGAGGGAAAAAAAGAAAAAGCGTGTATTGTATTTACTCACGGTATGTATGATAATATTTTGGAAAATAATTTCGTAGAACTTATGGGAGAGGAACTTTCAAAAAAAGGTTATGGATTTATTTTTGGACATAACAGAGGCTATGGAGTTATAAATACAATATTAGTAAAAGATAGAGAAAGTGGAAAGTTTAGCAATAAAATAATTGGATCAACTTTTGAAAAATTTGGTGAAAGTATCTATGATGTTGATTTGTGGGTTGAAACTGCCAAAAGTTTTGGATATTCAAAAATTATTCTAGCCTCACATAGTTTTGGTTGGCTAAAAAATCTATATTATATGTCTAAAAAAGGATTAAATAATATAGCAGGAGTTATAATGATATCTCCACCAGATACAGTTGGACTTGTAGGAAGATGGGAAAAATCAAAGGAGATGTTTGCTGAGGCTTGGGAAAATATCGAGAAGGGAAACTCTAAAAAAATAATGGAGCATAAAATGTTAGATATATTTCCCATTAGCTCAAGAACATTTTATTCGTATAGAAAAGACGGGATTTTAGATATATTTCCCCTTGTAGAAAGTCCAGAGGATTTTGGATATTTCTCAAAAATTGATAAACCAATAATTATGTTTTTAGCCGAAAGAGATAATGTAATAGTGGAAACTCCACAAAAAGATATAGAAAAAATAAAAAGTTATGCGAGGTCTACTAAGGATTTTACAGGAATAGTCATAGAAAAAACAACCCATAAATATATAAAAAAGGAAAAAGAACTTGTAAGTTATATTGTTGATTGGGTAGAAAAAAGATTTTAGAAAATAAAAGGAGTAAATTTATGAAAAATGAATATTTTTATGAGATAGAAAAAAAATATTTTGAAATAAAAGATGATATTGATAAAAGACTTGAAGAGTATAAAAAAGTTTGGGAAGAGGGAACAAATGAAGATATCCATGCAGAACTATCTTTTTGTATATTAACCCCTCAATCAAAAGCTAGAAATGCTTGGAAAGCTATTACAAATATGAGAAATGATAATGTTTTATTTAGTGCTGACGCAGAAACTTTATCAGAGTATTTAAATATAGTGAGATTTAAAAATAATAAGGCAAAATATCTAGTTGAACTTAGAAATCAAATGACAAAAGATGGAAAAATTATAACTAAAGATTTTTTTGAGAGTATTCCTACTGTTCCAGAGAGAAGAAATTGGATAGTTGAAAATATAAAAGGAATGTCTTGGAAAGAGGCTGGACATTTTTTAAGAAATGTTGGATTTGGTCAAGAGGTAGCAATCTTGGATAGACATATTCTAAAAAATCTTGTAAGACTTCAAGTGATACCAGAAGTACCAAAAACTTTATCAAAAAAAATCTATTTAGAGATAGAGGACAAGATGAAAAATTATTGCAAAGAAGTGGGAATTACAATGGATAGAATGGATTTATTGCTTTGGTATCTAGAGGCAGGAGAGATATTTAAGTAAATAGAAATATTGAAAAAAAAGAGAAATCGTGTTATAATTCTCAAGATACTAAAAAAATGTGGAGGACTGATGAAAAAAAACGCTACTGTTATAACTTATGGTTGCCAAATGAATGTTAATGAAAGTGCAAAAATAAGAAAAATAATGGAAAATTTAGATTATGATATAACTGATAATATAGATGAAAGTGATGTAGTATTCTTAAATACTTGTACTGTAAGAGAGGGAGCTGCAACACAAATATATGGAAAGCTTGGAGATCTGAAAAGAGCTAGAGATGCTAGAGGAACAAAAATAATAATTACAGGTTGTTTTGCTCAAGAGCAAGGAAAAAAACTTTTAGAAAAATTCCCTTACATTGATATTATAATGGGAAATCAAAATATTGGAAGAATTCCTGAGGCATTAGATGAGATAGAACATAATAAAAAAGTAAAACATGTAATCTTAACAGAATATGAAGAAGAATTACCACCAAGAATTGATGCAGATTTTGATAATAAAATCACAGCATCAATTTCTATTGGTTATGGTTGTAATAACTTCTGTACATATTGTATAGTTCCATACGTAAGAGGAAGAGAAAGATATGTGCCAATGGCTGAGATTGTAGAGCAAGCAAAAGAATTTGTAAAAAAAGGTTATAAAGAAATTATGCTTTTAGCTCAAAATGTAAACTCTTATGGAAGAGGGCTTAGCGAAAATGAAACTTTTGCAAATCTTTTACAAAATCTTTGTGATATAGAGGGAGATTTCTTAATAAGATTTGTTTCTCCTCACCCAAGAGATTTTACAGATGACGTTATTGATGTTATTGCAAAAAATCCTAAGATTGCAAGAAGTATTCATATTCCTTTACAATCTGGTTCTAGTAGAGTTTTAAAACTTATGAACAGAGGTTACACAAAGGAAAAATATTTAGACTTAATAGAAAAAATAAAAACAAGGATACCTGATATAGCTATTACAACAGATATAATAGTAGGATTCCCACAAGAAACTGAGGAAGATTTCCAAGATACTTTAGATGTTGTAAGAAAATCTAAATATGATACAGCATTTATGTTTATGTATTCTATTAGACAAGGAACAAAAGCTGCTGTTATGGAAGGACAAATAGATGATGAAGTAAAACACGATAGACTTCAAAGATTAATTGCTCTTCAAACAGAAATTTCTAAAGGAATAAGTGAAACTTATGAAGGAAAAATCGAAAGAGTTTTAGTAGAGGGACCAAGTAAGAAAAATAAAGAAGTTTTAAGTAGTAGAACTTCTACAAATAAAATAGTTTTATTTAAGGGTGAAAAAGAGTTAGAGGGGCATTTTGTAGATGTAAAAATTACTGAATGTAAAACTTGGACTTTATATGGTGAGTTAGTAAAATAAAAATAATGGAGGAGTGATATGGAGTTTGAAAAATTTCTACTGAAGGAACTTTTAGAAATCTGCAAACAATTAGAGATAGAAAATGTTTCTGGGAAGAAAAAAAATGAGATAATTAAAATGCTAGAGGAACATTTTGCCAATTCAGATGATCTTACAATAGCAAGTGGGACTTTGGATATAATGGGAGATGGATACGGATTTTTAAGGGATACAACAGTAGAGGGGAAAAAAGATATCTATATTTCTCTTTCACAAATCAAAAGATTTAAATTAAGACAAAAAGATATAGTAATTGGAGTTATCAGAAAACCAAAAGATGATGAAAAAAACTATGCTCTTAGAAAAGTTTTATTTGTAAATAATGAATCAACAGAGAAAGCTGAGGCAAGAGTACCTTTTGAGGATTTGATTCCATACTATCCAACACAAAAATTAAAACTTGAAACAAATCAAAAAAATATTTCTGGAAGAATAATAGACCTTATTGCTCCTATTGGAAAAGGGCAAAGAGGACTTATAGTTGCACCACCAAAAGCTGGAAAAACTATTCTTATAAGTACAATAGCAAACTCTATAATTGAAAATCATAAAGATGTGGAAGTTTGGATTTTACTTATAGATGAAAGACCAGAAGAGGTAACAGATATAAGAGAAAATGTTAAGGGAGCAGAAGTTTATTATTCAACTTTTGATGAAGACCCAAAAAATCATACAAAAGTAACAGAAGAAATTATAGAGAGAGCTAAGGTAAAAGTTGAAAATGGAGAAGATGTCGTAATACTTATGGACTCTTTAACAAGGCTTGCAAGAGCTTACAACATAGTTATTCCATCAAGTGGAAAACTTATATCAGGGGGAATTGACCCAAGTGCTTTATATTATCCTAAAAATTTCTTTGGAACAGCTAGAAATATAAAAAATGGTGGAAGTTTAACAATAATTGCAACAGCTTTAGTTGATACAGGAAGTAAGATGGACGATATTATTTATGAAGAGTTTAAAGGAACTGGAAATATGGAAATCCATCTTGATAGAAGTTTAGCTGAGCTTAGAATATATCCTGCAATAGATATTCAAAAATCTGGAACAAGAAAAGAAGAACTACTTATTGATAAGAAAAAATTATCAGTAATTTGGGATTTTAGAAGATATTTGGCAGGACTTGATAAAGCTTCGGCTACAAAATATCTAATAAATGAGATAAAAAGTACAAAAAGTAATGATGAAATGATAGAAAAATATATGAGTTCTGTGGAAAAGAGTTAGAAAGGAGATTTTAGTCAGATGGCTTTTAATTTAGAAGAACTTAATAAATTAAGAAAAAAGAATATAAAGCAATATGTAATGGTAAAAAGAAATAAAGAGATTGTTATAATTTTAGGAGTTTTTCTAATAATAAATATGATTATTATAAATACCTTTCTAAAACCTTTTAACCACGAAGTTGTAGATACATCAAAATTTACTGAATTTTATCAAAGTGAAAGCGAAGATAAAAAAGATTTAGAAGATGTATTTGTTGTTTTAAGCAAAAACTATTATACAATAAAGAAAAATTATAATTTAAAAGATAAGCCAGTAGAAATCACAGAAGAACAAGTTTCTAAAATTTTAGGTGAAGAGATAAAAGAGCCTGAAATAAAATCAGAAACGACTACTGCACCAAAAGTAGCTTTAGAAAAAAGAATTTATGAAGTAAAAGCCGGGGATTCTTTGGATAAGATTTCAAAAGAATTTTCTCAAAGTATAAATATTATAAAAGCTAATAACCCTAAAATTGGGACTACTCTTCAAATAGGAGAAGAATTATTAATACCAACAATAAATGGTATTTATTACAAAGTTAAAAATGGAGATAGTCTTTCTAGAATTTCAACAAAATATAAAGTAAAAATAGATGTTATAAAAGAATATAATAATTTAACATCAGATACTTTAAAAGTAGGGCAAGAGTTATTTTTAAAAGATCCTAACTTAAAAAATATATCTTCTTCAGTAAGAACTTTTACAATGCCAGTAAATTATAAAGGGATTACTAGTCCTTACGGAAATAGATTTCACCCAGTATTAAAAAGATATATTTTACATTCTGGTGTAGATATGGTAGCTAGATATGTTCCTGTAACAGCTTCAAGAAGTGGAGTAGTTACTTTTGTGGGAGTTGCTGGAGGATATGGAAAATTAATAAAAATAAAACACTCAGATGGATATGAAACTAGATATGCCCATCTTAATAGAATTGATGTAAAAAAAGGTCAAAAAGTAAGCCAAGGTCAATCTTTGGGACAAAGTGGAATGACTGGAAGAGTAACAGGACCACATTTACATTTTGAAGTTAGAAAAAATGGTAAACCTGTAAATCCAATGAAATATTTAAAAAGATAAAACAAAAATAGAGAAAGCCTAAAAAACTTTCTCTATTTCTTTTATAATAACTTTTTAAATTTTAACCAAAAACAAAAACTCTATTTATTTCTTTCTGCAGCAATAGCTCCAGCTCCAGCTCCAAGTCCAGCTCCAACAAGAGTACCCGTATCTCCTCCTATTATATGACCAGCTACAGCTCCAACAGCTGCTCCAGTAGCTATATGTTTTTCAGTTCTTGTACATCCAACAAAAGCGATACTTGCAAGTGCTAAAACAACTAAAAATTTTTTCATAAATTACCTCCCAAAAAACAATATTGATATAAAAAAAGAGGATATCTTTTTTTAATAAGACATATTTTTTATAAAAAAAGTTTAAAAAAATTAATAAAATTAAAAAGAATTTGCAAAAGTTTATAAAAAAATATATAATAACAACTAGCATATACATCTGACAAGACAGAAAAAGGAGAAAAAATGGGATTAAGAGAATTTTTAAGAAAAAAAGATGTTATCTTTAGTACAGAAAGGTATTTGATAGTTGCAATGAGTAATATGGCAATGGGACTTTTTTCATCGCTACTTGTGGGAACTATTTTAAAAACAGTAGGAACAAAATTAAATATTAGTTATTTAGTTGAAGTTGTTTCGCCACTTGCTATGCAAATGACAGGACCAGCAATAGGAGTTTCAATAGCATATGGTTTAAAAGCACCAGGACTAGTTTTGTTTGCTTCTACAATAACAGGAGCTTTTGGAAATAAAGTTGGTGGACCAGTAGGAGCTTTTTTTGGTACAATAGTTGGAGTAGAAATAGGAAAATTAATATCTAAAGAAACAAAAATAGATATAATTTTAACTCCAGTTCTTACAATTTTAACAGGAATGTTGGCAGGAGAATTAATAGGACCAACAGTTGCAAGAATAATGTCGTCTTTTGGTAAAGTTATAATGGTGGCAACAGATTTACAACCATTCTATATGGGGATATGTATCTCAGTTCTTATGGGAATAGCTTTAACTTTACCTATAAGTAGTGCAGCTATTTGTATGATGCTTGGATTAAGCGGACTTGCAGGGGGGGCAGCTACAGTTGGTTGTTGTTGTCAAATGGTTGGATTTGCCGTGATGAGTTTTAAAGAAAATGGATTTGGTGGACTTGCAGCTCAAGGACTTGGAACATCAATGCTTCAAATGGGAAATATAATTAGAAATTGGAAAATTTGGATTCCACCTACACTTGCTTCAGCAGTACTTGGACCAGTGGCTACAATAATATTTAAAATGGAAAATAGTCCTATAGGTTCTGGAATGGGAACTTGTGGTTTAGTTGGACAAATCGCCACAGTTGGTACAATGGAAGAGATTGGAAGAGGGGGAACAAATCTTTATCTTACAATTTTACTTTTACATATTATATTACCAGCAGTATTAACACTTTTATTTGCTCATATAATGAGAAAGAAAAATTTAATAAAAGACGGAGATTTAAAATTAGAATTATAAAAAAATGTAAATAAAAAAGAAGCTATTTTCTGGGGGGATAGCTTCTTTTTTTCATTAGTATAACTAATGGGGAAAATATTATGATGCATTTATTATAGAGGTGTTATATGTCACTAATATGTCAAAAATAAAAAATTAGAAAAAATATTAAATATTACAAAAAAATAAAAAAGAAGCTATTTTTGGGGGGATAGCTTCCTTTTCATCCATATAATTAATGGGGAAATATTATGATACTCGAATTATACTAAATAAATGTGTCAAAACTGTGTCACAATAAAAAAGTATCAAAAAAATATTACAAAATAAAAAAGAAGCTACTTTCTGGGGGAATAGCTTCTTTTCATTAGTATAACTAATGGGGAAAATATTATGATGGCTTTATTATATCGGTACAATGTGTCAAAAATATGTCAAAGAGAAAAAACTATAAATTTTTGAATAATATCATGTTATGTGATAAAATATCTTTGTAAAATCTAAATAAAATATAGAGGTGTTTTAATTATGAGAAAAACAAGAGAGATAAAAATAGGTAATTTATATATTGGCGGAGAAAAACCTATTATTATTCAGTCTATGACAAATACTCCCACTGAAGATGTGGAAAAAACAGTGGCTCAAATAAAAGAATTAGAAAAAGCTGGTTGTGAATTAGTAAGAGTTACAGTGAATACAGAAAAAGCAGCAGAGGCTATAAAAGAAATAAAAAAACAAATAAATATTCCACTTGTGGCAGATATACATTTTGATTATAAGTTAGCTTTAAAAGCTATGGAAAATGGAATAGACAAACTTAGAATAAATCCTGGAAATATAGGTGATGATGAAAAGGTAAGACTTGTGGTAGAAAAAGCAAAAGAATCAAATGTTCCTATAAGAATTGGAGTAAATAGTGGTTCTGTTGAGAAAAAAATATTAGAAAAATATGGAAGAGTAACTGCTGATGGAATGGTAGAAAGTGCTATGTACCACGTTAATCTTTTGGAAAAATATGGATTTAATAATATTATAATCTCACTAAAAGCTAGTAATGTAAAAATGATGGTTGATGCTTATAGAAAAATATCAGAGCTTGTTGATTATCCATTACATTTAGGAGTTACAGAAGCTGGAACAGAATTTCAAGGAACAGTAAAATCAGCTATCGGAATAGGAAGTCTTTTAGTTGACGGAATTGGAAATACAATAAGAGTTTCATTGACAGAAAATCCAGTTGAAGAAATAAAAGTGGCAAAAGAAATTTTAAAAGTTTTAGGATTAAGAGAGGGAGTAGAGATAGTTTCTTGTCCTACTTGTGGAAGAACTCAAATAGATTTAATTGGACTTGCTAAAAAAGTTGAAAAAGAGTTTGGAAATATAGAAAAAAATATAAAAATAGCTGTTATGGGTTGTGTTGTAAATGGACCTGGAGAAGCTAAAGAAGCAGATATAGGAGTTGCTGGTGGAAAAGGAGAGGGACTTTTATTTAAAAAAGGAGAGATTATAAAAAAAGTTAAAGAGGAAGAAATTATCCCAGAACTTAGAAAAATGTTAGAGGAAATTTTGTAAAATTTTAAACTAAAATAAAAAAAAACAAGTCAAAAGAGTAAATCAATTTTTAGGAGTATAATTATGAAAGCAAAGACAGGGATTTTAGTATTATTAATATTAATTGTAACTAGTCTCAGTGGCTGTAAAGCTTTGGATTCTCTTTTGCCAAAAGATTATAACAATGAGATAGCTATGGAAAAAATAGAGGGCAGATATGTCTTTCAAGTTAATTATGATCCTCAATATACAAAACATGTATACCTCGATAACGTAAAAATAAGACCTGGAGTTAAATATTACGTAAAAGAAGGGAAATATTGGTTTAGATATATTGAAGAAGAAAAATATAGATTATCTCTCTTATTTTCAAGACACTCTTTTGATGATGAAGATGACTCAGGTAGCGTAATGCAAGACTATGAAACAGTCAGAAGAGTTATAATGAATGAAGACAAAACAATAAATATAGAAGGAAGAAGGTGTAGAATTGAATTTCAAATCGGCACTGGATGGGATTAAAAATTAATATAGGGGGAGAGAGATGGATTTTGATGAAATATATGATGAATATTTCGATCGTATTTATTATAAAATCCTAGGCTCAGTAAAAAATGCAGAAGACGCGGAAGATATAGCTCAAGAAGTATTCGTGAGCGTTTATAAAAATTTATCTAAGTTTCGATCTGACAGTAAGATTTATACTTGGATATATAGGATTGCTATCAACAAAACTTATGATTTCTTCAGGAAAAAGAAAATTGATTTAGAGTTAAATGAAGAGATTTTAAATATAGAAGACAATAGTGATCTGAATAGTCCTATGATAATTCAAGAAAATCTTAAAAAGTTGAGTAAAGAGGAAAGAGAAATATTGTTGTTGAAAGATGTATATGGTTATAAGTTACGTGAAATTTCAGATTTAAAAGGAAGAAATATATCGACTATAAAATCTATTTATTATAAAGCTTTGAAGAGTTTAGAGGAGGACAAGTGATGACGCCAAAGGAAAGAGTTAGATTAAATGTATATAAGACATTATTAAAAGAAGAAAAAGAAAAAAATAAAAAGAAATCTTATCTGACTATGTCTGTATTTGTTGTTGGAATATTTGCAGGTTCTGTTTATAATCTTATTCCAAGTACAGAGTCAAAAACTTTAGAAAAAAATATCGGTGAATATACAATATCAAGAGTTGCAGAAGCTCCAAGAGAAAGAGACTTCAATGATTCAATAGACAATTATTTTAATGTCAACTCAAATCACGATAAATCAGAAATAAAAACAGATGAGTATTTTGTATTAAATATGCAATCTTAGTGGAGGCAAAATAGATGTTAAAGAAATACATACTAATATTTACTATCCTTTTTGGAACTTTATCTTTTGGAGATACTAATAGTGAAAATTTAGGAATGATAACAGAAGAAGATTTTGCCAAAGTGGGAGTAACAAAAGAAAATATATTAAAAGCTAAAGATATAATAAATAACTCAAGAAATAAATGTAACTATCTTTTACTTGATAAAAAGAGCAAGGAGTTGGAGATAAATAAATATATTTTAGCTGGAATAGAAAAAAACTGGGATAAAGTTTATGACTTAATTGATGAAATAGGAGATATTGAAGCTGATATTTTAAAGGATAAAATAAGAGCTCAGTACGAAGCTCAACAATGTATATCTCAAGAACAATATTTAAAAGCGAGAGAAATAGCTATAAAAAGAATAGAAAAAGCATCTCAAAATAAGAAAAAATAGAATATTTTATTGACTGAATAAAATATGTGTGATATAATACTAAAGCCGTGAGAGTGATGGAGGTTTATGGCGTAAAGATATCGAACCGTGTCAGGTCTGGAAGGAAGCAGCACTAAGGTATGTTTGCGGGTGTAGATTCAAAGTCATTTTTACGGTTTTGATATGTATATCGAGGAGAGGGAGACTTCTCCTTTTTTTTATAACTACGGAGGAGTAAAAATGTATAAAGTTTTATGTGGAGAAGAGATAAAAAAATATACAAATACTTTTAAAAGAATGGAAAAACTTCTTCCAAAATTAAATGAAGCTGAATGTATAATATTGGAAGAGGATAAAGAAACTATCGGATATATTTCTGCTTGGAAAGAGGATAAAAAATATAAGATAGAAAATATTTTTATAAGAAAAGAAGATAGATATAAATCAGCAGGAACTAAACTTATTAACTTTTTTATAAACCATAGCAAAAAGAATGGAAAAAGAGAGATTGAATATGTAGGTGGAGAACAGACAGTTATATCTTTTTTGAAAAAATATAGATTTAAAGAAAAAGATGGAAAAATAGTCCTTGATATATATGAGGATTCTAAAAGGAAAAAAGATGGCTTTGCAGTAGTTATAAGCTCAATATTTTTAAATATATTTTTGGCAGTTATAAAGATTTTTGGTGGAATAAAAGGAAAATCAAATGCTTTATTAGCTGACGGATTTAACTCACTGTCAGATGTGGCAAGTTCAACAGCTATTCTTTTAGGGATACATTTTAGTAATATGCCAGAAGATGAAGACCACCCTTACGGTCATGAAAAAATAGAAAGTATAATAGGAATAATGGTTGGAATTTTTGTTGTTATAACAGGAGTTGAGCTTGGAAAAGATGCTGTGATAAAACTTTTAAATAAAGATTATACAGCTATTCCAAATTTTTCTACGATTTATTTAGCAATGATATCTATCGTTGTAAAATATGGAATGTATTTTTATAAAATGAAAATAGGAAAGGCTACAAAGAATACAGCATTAATAGCTGATGCAAGAGATAGTAAAAGTGATGTATTATCTTCTAGTGGAGTAGTTATAGGGATTTTACTTTCAATCTATGTGTCTCCAATTTTTGATATAATAGTTAGTATTATTGTTGCTGGACTTATTTTAAAAGAGGGAATAAGTACAATATTTGAAGTTTCAGATATAATTCTTGATAGACAAGAGGAAGATTTTATTCAAGAAATAGAAGATTATATTTATCATAATACAGATATAAAAAATGTTCACGATATATATATGAGACGTTCTGGGGATAAAATATTTTTGAGTTTGCATATAAGAGTTGATAAAAATATGACAGTTTATGCGTCACACAGCCTTGCAGATAATTTGGAAGAGTCAATAATGACAGATTTTAAAGAAGTGAAAGAAGTTATGATTCATATAGATTCGTTATTAGATTAAAAAGGAGAGGAAATGAAAAGCATACTTGATCAGTTAAATGAACAGCAAAGAAAAGCTGGAGAAAAAATAGATGGACCACTTTTAATTTTAGCAGGAGCAGGTTCTGGAAAAACTAGAACAATAACTTATAGAATTGCTCATATGATATTAGAGAGGGGGATTTCTCCTTACTCTATATTAGCAGTTACTTTTACAAATAAAGCTGCTAAAGAGATGAAAGAGAGAGTTGAAAATCTTATAGGAGAAGATGGGAAAAGAGTTATGCTATCAACTTTTCACTCTTTTGGATTAAGACTTTTAAGAATTTATAGCTCAAAAATAGGATATAATCCAAATTTTACAATCTATGATACTGATGATCAAAAAAGAATAATAAAACCTATTCTTAAGCAACTGGTAGTAAAAGATAAAGATTTGACAGAGGGGAGAATCGCTTCAATAATCTCTCGTAACAAAGAGGACGGAATCTCTCCAGATGAATATTTAGCAGGAAATAAATATGATGGAAATGCAAAAGTTGTTTATGAAGTTTTTGTAAGATACAATCAAGAGTTAAAAAATAATAATGGAATGGATTTTTCTGATATTTTAGTAAATACAAATAAACTTTTGGATAATGAAGAAATCCTTACAAAAGTTCAAGAAAAATTCAGATATATAATGGTGGACGAATATCAAGATACAAACAATATTCAATATCAAATTGTAAATAAAATAGCTCAAAAATATAAAAATATCTGTGTTGTTGGAGATGAAAACCAAAGTATATATGGATTTAGAGGAGCGAATATAAAAAATATCTTAGATTTCGAAAAAGATTATAAAGATGCCACAGTTATAAAACTAGAGGAAAACTATCGTTCTACAAAAGTAATTTTAGAGGCAGCAAACTCTGTTATAAAAAATAATAAAACTTCTAAAGAAAAAAATCTATGGACAAGAAAAGCCACAGGGGATTTAATACTTTTAAAACACTGTGATAATGGAAGAGAGGAAGTAAATTTTGTAATAGAGCAAATTCAAAAACTTAAAAAATCTGGAAAAAGATATAATGATTTTACAATCCTTTATAGAACTAACGCTCAATCAAGACTTTTTGAAGAGGGATTTTTAAGAGAAAATATTCCTTATAAAATTTTCGGTGGAATGCAATTCTATCAAAGAGCTGAGATAAAAGATATTTTAGGATATTTATCTGTTGTAAATAATCAAATGGACGGAATAAACCTTGACAGAATAATAAACGTTCCTAAAAGAAAAATAGGTGATAAAACTGTTGAAAAAATTAGAAACTATGCTAATGAAAATAATATCACTTATTATGAAGGACTTAAAAATATAGAAAGTGTTGAAGGAATAGGAAAAACAACAGTTGAAAAAATAAAAGAGTTTACTAAAATAATTGATACTCTTATAGAGGAAAGTCAAGAACTTCCAGTGTCAGAACTTTTTAATGATTTATTAGAGATGACAGAATATAAAAAATATTTAGAAACAAATTATGAAGATTATGAGTCTAGAATAGAGAACGTAGAAGAGTTAAGAACTTCTATAGTGGAACTAGAAAAAATTGTTGAAAATTTAACTTTAAGAGAATATTTAGAAAATGTTTCTTTAGTTAGTGCCACTGATGATTTAGATGAGCAAAAAGAGTATGTAAAATTAATGACAATCCATAATTCTAAAGGTTTAGAGTTTCCGGTAGTATTTTTAGTTGGAATGGAAGATGAAGTTTTTCCTAATACAATGAAAGTAATAATAGATCAAGATCAATTGGAAGAGGAAAGAAGAATCTGTTATGTAGGAATAACAAGAGCTGAGGAAAGATTATTTATATCTTTCGCATCTTCAAGATATGTTTATGGAAGAGAGGATTGGAGAACTCCGTCAAGATTTATAAATGAAATTTCTCCAGATCTTATAGAAAAAGAAGAAAATACTCACACAATTAAAGAGAAAAGTGTAGAGGATAAAATTTATGATAAAATAGCTAAAAAATCTTTAAATACTTTTGCAAATACAAAAGAATTAAAACAATCAATTGAAAATATGAAGAAATTACCATATAATATAGGGGACAAGGTTACTCATATAAAATATGGACTTGGAAAAGTAGTAGGAATAAACGAAAAGAAAGTAAGTGTACAGTTTGTTGATGGTACAAAAGATATAGCATTGATATTAGCGGGTAAATTTCTAAAAAAATAGGAGGAAATTGATGAAAAGAAAAACTATAAATCAAGAGATTTTTTATGAGGGAATAGGACTTCATAAAGGAAAAAATATAAAACTTCATATGATTCCAGCAGAAAAAGGTGGGATAATATTTAGAAGAACAGATTTAGAAGAGGGAAAAAATGAGATAGCTCTTCATATTGATAATACTTTTGATTTAACAAGGGGAACAAATCTAAGAAATGAATTTGGAGCAGCAGTTTATACAATAGAACATTTTTTATCAGCTCTATATATTTTAGAAATAACAGATTTAGTTGTAGAACTAAGTGATAACGAACTACCTATTTGTGATGGAAGTTCTCATACTTTTATTGAAGAGATAGAGAAAGTGGGAATAAAAGAACTAGATGAAGATATAAAAGAGATAGAAATAAAAGAGCCAGTTTATCTTGCTAAAGGAGATAAATATGTAATCGCTCTTCCTTATGATGGATATAAATTAACTTATACAATAAAATTTGACCATACATTTTTAAAATCTCAAATGTTAGAAACTGAGATTAATTTAGAAAATTATAAAAAAGAGATATCTTTTGCAAGAACTTTTGGATTTGATTATGAGATAGAGTATCTAAAGAAAAATAATCTTGCTTTAGGTGGAACTTTAGAAAATGCAATCGTTATTAAAAAAGATGGAGTATTAAATCCAGATGGATTAAGATATGAAGATGAATTTGTTAGACATAAAATGTTAGATATTATAGGAGATTTGAAAGTTTTAAATAGACCTATAAAGGGGCATATAATAGCAATAAAAGCTGGTCACGCTCTTGATATAGAGTTTGCAAATTTAATAAAAAATTTATAATTTGAAAAAATATTTTAAGAAACGAAGAAAAAATCTACAAAAAAAATATACAATATAGTATAATATAGTATAGAAAGAACTCGGAGGTTAATAAATGTTAACAGTTAATGAAATAATGGAAAGAATCCCACACAGATATCCTTTTTTATTAGTAGATAGAATAGTAGATATCGATAGAGAAAATAATAAAGTAATAGGATTAAAAAATATAACAATAAATGAAGCTTGTTTCCAAGGTCATTTTCCAGGACATCCTATTCTTCCAGGAGTTTTAATAGTTGAAGGAATAGCACAAGCTTTAGGAGTTTTAGTTTTTGAATTAGCTGGAGATGACGGAAAAGATAAAGTTCCTTACTTCGCAGCTCTTGATGAAGTAAAATTCAAAGCTCCAGTAAGACCGGGAGACCAATTAATATATGAAGCACAAATTATAAAACAAAGAAGAAATATTATAAAAGCAGAAGGTGTAGCTAAAGTAGATGGGAAAGTAGTTACAGAGGTAAAATTTACTTTTAGCATAATGGATAAATAACTTAGAATGGGGGAGTTAATGTGACTGAAATACACAGTACATCAATAATAGAAGAGGGAGCAGTTATAGGCGAAAATGTAAAAATAGGTCCTTTTTGCATAATAGGAAAAGATGTAAAAATAGGAAATAATACAACTTTACAATCTCATATAGTTATTGAAGGAATAACAGAGATAGGAGAAAATAATACTATTTATTCATTTGCTTCTATAGGAAAAGCTTCTCAAGATTTAAAGTATAAGGGAGAGCCTACAAAAACTATAATAGGAAATAATAATACAATTAGAGAATTTGTAACTATTCATAGAGGAACAGACGACAAATGGGAAACAAGAATAGGAAATAATAATCTTTTAATGGCTTATGTTCATGTGGCACATGACGTAATAATTGGGGATAATTGTATTTTCTCAAATGCTGCGACATTAGCAGGTCACGTAGAGATAGGAAACTGGGTAATCGTTGGAGGACTGACAGGTGTTCATCAATTTTGTAAAATTGGAGATCACGCAATGATCGGAGGAGCTTCAGCAGTTACACAAGATATATGTCCATTTATTTTAGCTGATGGAAATAAAGCAATTCCAGTAGGACTTAATAATATAGGATTAAGAAGAAGAGGATTTACAGACGAAGAACTTTTAGATTTAAAGAGAGCCTATAAAGTTTTATTTAGAAAAGGTCTACCTTTAAAAGAAGCTTTAGCACAGCTTGAAGAAACATATAGTGAAAGTAAAAATGTAATGAATCTTGTAAACTTTATATCTCAAAGTAAACGGGGGATTGCAAAATAATGGAAAAAGTGGGAGTAATAGTTGGAAATGGGAAACTTCCCTATTCAATTATGAAAGAGATAGAAAAAGATAAAAATATAGAATTTTTTCCAATAGGTCTTTTTGATACAGTAGTCAGCGAGATAAAAGCTCATAAAAATTATAAAAGTTTTAATATTGGTCAGGTAGGAGAGATTACAAAATATTTTATCAAATCCAATATTAAAAAAGTTATTATGCTCGGAAAAGTAGAAAAAGAGTATGTTTTTAAAAATGTAAAATTTGACAAATTCGGAGAGAAAATTCTTGATAATCTTCCAGATAAAAAAGATGAAACTCTCCTTTTTGGAGTTATAGCATTTTTTAAATTAAATGGAATTTCTGTTATCCCACAAAATTTCTTTCTAAAAAAAATAATGTTTGAAAAAAAATGTTATACAAAATCTATGCCAAGTGAAGAGGATTTAGTCACAATAAAAATAGGAAAAGAGGCAGCAAAAGCTTTAAGTGAAGTGGACGCTGGTCAAACTGTAGTATGTAAAGATTCTTCTGTGGTAGCTTTGGAAGGTTTGGAAGGAACTGATAAAGCAATACTAAGAGGAGGAGAACTTGGTGGTGAAGGTTGTATAGTAGTAAAAATGTCAAGACCTCAACAAGATGCTAGGGTGGATATTCCTACAATTGGAGTAGAAACTATAAAAACTTTGGTAAAAATAAAAGCTCGTGGAGTGGTTGGGGAAGCTAAAAAAATGATATTTACAGATCAAGAGGAAGCTATAAAATTGGCAGATGAACACAATATATTTATTGTGGGAATAAAATAAAATTTAGAGGTAAATTTATGAAAATATTTGTATCAACTGGAGAGGTATCTGGAGATTTACATCTTTCTTATTTAATAAAAAATATGTTGGAAATAGATAAAAATATAGAGTTTTATGGAGTAGTAGGAGAGCATTGTAAAGCTTTAGGTGTAGAATCTGTTTTTGATATAAAAGAGTTGGCAATAATGGGTTTTTTAGAAGCTCTAAAAAAATATAGTTTTCTAAAGAAAAAAGCCTATGAGTATATAGAATTTATCAGAGAAAAAAATATAGAAAAAGTGATACTTGTTGATTATGGAGGATTTAATTTAGAGTTTTTAAAACTTATAAAAGAGATGCTCCCACAAGTAGAAGTTTATTATTATATTCCACCAAAACTTTGGATTTGGGGAAAAAGAAGAATAAAAAAATTAAGACTTGCTGACCATATTATGGTAATTTTTCCTTGGGAAGTAGAGTTTTATAAAAAATATGGGATAGATGTTGTCTATTACGGAAACCCATTTATAGAAAAATATCCACTTATAGAAACTGAAGGAGATAAGATACTTTTATTGCCCGGAAGTAGAAAGCAAGAGGTTACATCACTTTTACCAGTGATGCTTGATTTAGTAGAAAATAATAAAAAAGAAAACTTTCTATTGAAGCTACCTGATAAGAAAACTTTTAAATGGGTAAGTTATGATTTAACAAAATATAAAAATTTAGAAATTTCTGAAGAAAGTTTAGAAGAGGTAGTAAAAAAATCAAAAATAGCTGTGGCAGCTTCAGGAACAGTTACTTTGGAGCTTGCTATTATGGGATTACCTGCAGTGGTAGTCTATAAAGTAACTTTATTAAACTATTTAATAGGTAAATATATATTAAGATTAAAATATATATCTTTGCCAAACTTAACAGAAAATAAAGAGGTTTATCCAGAACTTATTGGAAAAGACTGTAATGAGAAAAATATTTTATTAAAAATAAAATATATGTTAGAAAATATAAGTAGTATCAAAAATGATATAAAGGAAATAAGAAAAAAACTTTACGGTAAAGAGATAACAAAAAATTATGGGGATTATATTTTGAAAGGAAATAAATATGTTCAAGGATAAAATAGCGAAAATATATAGCAGTGATGCTTTAGGGGGCTTTGTAAAGTATAGTTTTAAATATAAAAAATGGCTTTTTGGAACTTTACTTTTATCAGTCATTTCATCAGCTATGGGGGCGGTACCAGCTTGGTTATCAAAATATTTGGTTGATGATGTTTTAATATCAAAAAATGGAAAGATGATGGTAGTTGTAGGTGGAGGAATATTTCTGACTACAATGATAAAAGCTCTTTCAGCCTATTATGCAGAAACAACTTCTGTTTATTTAAGTGAAAAAATAAGAAGAGAGGTTAAGATAGATATATTTAAACATTTAGAACATCTACCAATGTCATTTTTCACTCAAAATAAACTTGGAGATATAATGGCTAGACTTTCTGGAGATTCCTCAAGTCTTGGAAGAATAGGATTTCTTTTATTTGATATGGTAAGAGAGATCATAGCTGTTTCAGCATTTTTAATAAGAATGTTCCAGTTGGATATTATGCTTTCTTTTATAGCGTTGATAGTGGCACCAGCAATTTTTGGAATGGTAAAAAAATACACTAGAAAAATGAAAAGAAGCGGAAAAGAAAGACAGGATACTATTGGAGAGGCAACAGCTTTTATGCAAGAATCTTTAGCAGGTATTCAAGTTATCAAGGGATTTAATAAAATTGATAAAATTATAGAAAATTATGAAGATGTAACAGAAACAGAGATGCAAAAAATTTATAGAGCAGCTAAGATAAAAGCAAAAATATCTCCAATCAATGAGATTTTAACAGCTTTAATGCTTGTGTTAATCGCTGCTTATGGTGGTTATGCAATAATTTATCTAAAAGATTTTACACCAGGAGATTTAATTTCTTTCTTAACAGCAGCAGGACTTATGCAACAACCACTTAAAAGATTTATCAGAAGAAACAGTGAACTTTATGAAATTATCCCATCTGGTGACAGGGTAATGGAAATATTTAAAGTTAAACCTGAAGTAGATTGTTTTATAGAAGAACCTAAAAAGTTTAGTGGTGAAGTTGACAGTATAGAATTTAAAAATGTAGGATTTACTTATCCAAATAGTGAAACAAAAGTTTTAAAAGATGTAAGTTTTTCTGTAAAGAAAGGTGAAGTTGTAGCTTTTGTAGGAAGTAGTGGAAGTGGAAAAACTACAATAGTAAATCTTCTTCCAAGATTTTATGATATTGAAGAAGGTAATATAGAAATAAATGGAATAGATGTAAGAGAATATTCTTTAAAGCAATATAGACAATATATTGGAATGGTACCTCAAGATACATTTTTATTTAGTGGAACAATAGCCGATAATATTGGCTTTGGAAAAGAGGGAGTGTCTTTTGAGGAGATAGTGGAAGCTTCAAAAATGGCAAATGCTTATAATTTCATAAAAGATTTAGAAAAAGGATTTGATACAGAAGTTGGAGAAAGAGGAGTATTACTTTCTGGTGGACAAAAACAAAGAATCGCTATAGCTAGAGCTTTAATTCAAAACCCAGCTATAATGATACTTGATGAAGCTACATCAGCTCTTGATACAGAATCAGAAAAACTTGTACAAGAGGCACTTGATAAATTAATGGTAGGAAGAACAACTTTTGTAATAGCTCATAGACTTTCAACAATAATTTCTGCTGACAAAATAGTTGTTATGGAAAAAGGAGAAGTTAAAGAGATAGGAAAACACGAAGAACTTCTTGCAAAAAATGGATTATACGCAAAATTATATAATATTCAATATAATAAATCAGAAAATTAGAGGGTGAAAAAATGAACGAAGTAATAAGAGAAGATGGAAGAAAAATAGATGAAACTAGAAAAGTAGAATGTATAAGAAATTATACAATCCACGCTGAAGGATCTGTACTTATGTCTTGTGGAAATACAAAAGTAATCTGTACAGCATCAGTTTCAGATAAAGTACCACCATTTTTAAGAAATACAGGAAAAGGTTGGATAACGGCTGAATATTCAATGTTACCAAGAGCCACTGGAGAAAGAACTCAAAGAGAATCAGCTAAGGGAAAACTTTCTGGGAGAACAATGGAAATCCAAAGACTTATTGGTAGAGCTTTAAGAGCTTGTATAGATTTAGATAAAATTGGAGAGAGAACAATAACGATAGACTGTGATGTAATCCAAGCTGACGGAGGAACAAGAACTACTTCTATAACAGGTGGATATATCGCTCTTGCAATGGCAATAGAAAGAATGGTAAGAAATGGGGTTTTAGAAGAAAATCCAATAAAATCTAAAATAGCTGCTATAAGTGTTGGAATTGTTGGTGGAACACCTATGCTAGATCTAAAATATAGCGAAGATTCAGCAGCAGAAGTTGATATGAATGTAATTATGAATGACAGAGGAGAATTTGTAGAAGTTCAAGGAACAGGGGAAGAGGCTACTTATACAAGAGCGGAACTTAACACACTTCTTGACTTAGCTGAAAAAGGAATAAATTATCTTTTTGAAATTCAAAATAAAAATTTAGAAGAGGAATTTTCTAAATAGGTGAGGTAAAAAAATGAAAATATTTTTAGCAACAGGGAACAAAAATAAAATAGAAGAGATTAAAAAAATCTTTTCAATGGAAAATATAGAAATTCTTTCAATAAAAGACGGGATTGAAATTCCAGAAGTTGTAGAAGACGGAACAACTTTTGAAGAAAATTCAAAGAAAAAAGCATTAGAGATTGCAAAATTTACTAATATGGTAACAATAGCTGATGACTCTGGAATATGTGTTGATGCTTTAGGTGGAGCTCCTGGAGTTTACTCTGCAAGATATTCAGGAGAAAATGCTACTGATGAAAAAAATAATAAAAAACTTATAGAAAATTTAAAAGGTATTGAAGATAGAAGAGCAAAATTCGTATGTGTAATAACTCTTGCTAAACCTACTGGTGAAACATATAGTTATTATGGAGAGGTTTGTGGAGAGATAATAGACGAACCTCGTGGAGAATATGGATTTGGTTATGATCCACATTTCTATATGAAAGAATATGGAAAAACAACAGCAGAGATGAAAGATTTTAAAAATCAGATAAGCCATAGAGCAAAAGCTTTAGCAGAGCTAAAGAAAAATCTAGATGAGATATTAAAATAAGCTAGCTAGTAAGTTAGCTTTTTTTGTAGTGGGAGGGAAAAATGATTCCAAGAGAGATTGTAAAAGAACTTGATAAATACATAGTTTCTCAAGATGAAGCTAAGAAAAATTTGGCTATCTCTTTAAGAAATAGATATAGAAGACAAAATATAAAAGATGAAAATATGAGAAAAGAGATAACTCCTAAAAATATAATTCTTATGGGTTCAACAGGAGTTGGGAAAACAGAACTTGCAAGACGTCTTGCAAAAATAACTAACTCTCCATTTTTAAAAGTAGAGGCTACTAAATATACTGAAGTTGGTTATGTAGGAAAAGATGTAGAGAGCATTATAAAAGATATAGTGGCTCTTACAGTAAAAAGAGTGAAATCAGAAGAAACAGAAAAGTTGAGAGAAAAATATTATGATTTGGCTATTGAAAAAGTAGCAAAACTTATAAATAATCTTGATACTTTAGATGATGAATTTAAAAATAATCTTGTAGAACATATAAAATCAGGAAAATTTGACGACGCAGTTGTTGAAATGGATAAAAGTCAATATGAACAAAGAGGTCCTATAATAGAAATTATGGGATATTCTGAGGGAAATGATATAGAAAATGTTTTACAAAATGTTATGAGCCTTGGGGAAAATAAAAAGCCTAAAAAATCTAAGGTAAAAGTAAAAGATGCTATCACTATGATAATTAATAAAGAGATTGAAAATAATCTTGATAATGAAGCGATAGGAATGGAAGCTATAAAAAGAGTAGAGGAAAATGGAATTATTTTTATAGATGAGATAGATAAGATAGCTGCTGCAAATAATGCAGGAAGAGGAGAAGTATCAAGACAGGGAGTTCAAAGAGATATTTTACCAATTATTGAGGGAACTACAGTTATGACAAAATTTGGTGCGGTAAGAACTGAGCATATTTTATTTATAGCAGCAGGAGCTTTTAGTGAGGCAAGTTTTTCTGACCTTATGCCAGAACTTCAAGGAAGATTTCCTCTTGTGGTAGAGATGGAGGATTTGACACAAAAAGATTTTGTAAAAATTTTAACAGATATAGATTATAATCTTATTGAGCAATATAAAAGTTTATTAGCTGTTGACAATGTGGAATTAAATTTTTCTAAAACAGCCATAGAAAAAATAGCTGAGTACGCTTATGACCAAAACTGTAATGTTGAAAATATCGGAGCTAGAAGACTTGCAGGAGTAATTGAGTTGATACTTAGAGATGTGATGTTTGAAGCTCCATATGAAGAAAAGAAAAAAGTAAATATAGATAAAAAAATGGTTGATAAAATTTTAAAATCTGATACAGAGGAAGAAAATTTAGATAAATATATATTGTAGTATATGAGGAGATAATATGCATTTAAAAGGAGTAGAGATATACGGATTCAAATCTTTTGGTGAAAGAATAAAGATAGATTTTACTGGAGGAATTACATCAATAGTAGGACCAAATGGGTCGGGAAAATCTAATATATTAGATTCTATCCTTTGGGTGCTAGGAGAACAATCATATAAAAATATAAGAGCTAAAGAGAGTAAAGATATAATATTCTCTGGTGGAGAATCTAAAAAAAGTGCCAACAGTGCTGAGGTTTCTCTTTTTATAGACAACAAAGATGGATATTTTCCAACTGATGAAGACACTCTAAAAGTTACAAGAAAAATCTACACAAATGGAGAAAATGAATATTTAATCAACGATAAAAAAGCAAGACTTAAAGATATAAGTGATATGTTTATGGATACTGGTATTGGAAAGTCTGCTTACTCTGTAATCGGTCAAGGAAAAGTTGAGAGAATAATCTCATCTTCTAAAAAAGAGGTAAAAGAGATAATCGAAGAGGCTGCAGGAGTAAAAAAATATCAGATTAGAAAAATAGAGTCTGAAAAAAAACTAGCCAATGTAGTAAACGAAGTTGAAAAAATAGATTTGATTTTGACAGAAACAGGGGAACATAGAGCTAAAATAAAAAAACAAGCTGAAAAAGCTTTGGAATTTTTAAAAATAAAAGATGAAAGAGATTCTCTGAATAAGGGAGTTTTTACTTTTGAACTAGCTAGAAACAAAAATCTTTTTGAAAAATCAAAGGCTAGAGAGCAAGAGCTTGTTGAAAATCTTGAAAAAATAGAAAATGAAAAAAAATCTAAAGAACAAGAGATAGAGCAAGTAAAAAAAGATATAGCTTTTGTAAAAGAAACCATTGAAAAACTAATGAGCAAAAATGAAGATCTAAAAAATATGATTAATGATTTTGAAAAAGAGAAAGCAAAACTTCTTGAGAGAGAAAAAGGATTTGAGAGAGAAGAAAAAGAAAGAAACGAAAGAATTGAAAGCTTTAAAGATAAAATCCTAAAAAATCAAGAAGAGTATAATAAACTTTTGGAAGAGAAAGAAAATTTAAAATCTTTCTTAGAAACTAGTGAAATAAAAGTAGGAGAACTAGAAAAAGAAATAAACTCTCTTGAAAATAAAAAAAGCTCTCTAGAAAAAGAGATTGAACTTAAAAAAAGACAGATACTTGATTTTGAAGTAACAAAACTTCAATATGACAATGAGATAGAAAGTTCAGAAAAAAGAGTTAAGGGAAGTACAGCAAGAATTAATAATTTAACTGCAGAATTACAAGAGATAGAGAAAAGAATCTTGGAAAATAAAACTCTTTTGGAAGAAAGTAAGAAAAATAAAGAAAATTCTGAGAAGAGTTTAAAAGAAAATGAAAAAAATCAAAATGAATGTGAAAAAAATATAAGTGACATCAGTATAAAAATAAATAGAGCTAATGATGAGCTTAGAAAAAGTGAACTAGATGTTACAAAAGCTCAAGATAGATATAATAGCATTCATAGATTTGAAGAAAATAATGAGGGATTTTATAAAGGAGTTAAAGAAATTCTTAACCTTGGAATGAAAGGTGTAGAGGGAGCCTTAATTTCTATAATAAATATTCCTGAAAAATTTGAAAAAGCTATTGAGGCATCTATTGCAGGAAATCTTCAAGATATAGTTGTAGAAAATAGTAGTATCGCTAAAAAATGTATTGAGATTTTAAAAGAGAGAAAAGTAGGTAAAGCATCTTTCTTGGCTCTTGATACAATAAAAACTTTTGCTAAAAAAGATATTCCAAGATTTGATGGAGTAATAGGAAGAGGGTCTGAACTTGTGGAGTTTAACCCTAAATATCAAAAAATAATCGATATGGTACTTGGAAATCTTTTAATAGTGGAAAATATAGATATAGCTATTGCAATCTCTAAGAAAAATATTTTTTCTGGTAATATTGTAAGTCTTTCTGGGGAATTGATAAGTGGTAGTGGAAGAATTACAGGGGGAGAAAATAAAAATTCAGCTATTTCTCAGATGTTTGAAAGAAGAAAAGAGATGAGAAGACTAGAGGAGATAATCTCAAAATCAACTGAAAGAATTGAAAAGATAAAAAAATATCTAGAAGAAAATAGCGAAAAATTATCAGAACTAGAGACTAGAACTCAAAATCTTGATAGTGAAAATACTGCAATCAGAAAAAATATTAAAAATTATACTGAAGAATTTGAAAATCTAAAATCTAAGTCTGAAAGATTTGAAAAAGAGAAAAAAGTATCTCTAACTGAAAAGGAAGAGGAAGAAAATTATATAAGAGAATATAATAAAAGAATAAAAGAATCAACAGAAAATAGAGAAAACTTGGAAAAAAATACAAAAGAGATTAGAGAATCTATTGATGAAAAATCAAAAGAGGTATCTACTCTTGGAGAAAATGTTGATAAAATAAAAATAGAATATTCTGATATAAAAATAAAATATCTAAATAGTAAAGATAGAAACACTCAGATTGAAAATGATATGGAGAAAAATCAAACTGAAAAGAAAGAGCTAGAAAATGAAAAAGTTCAAGCTGTTGAAAGATTGGAAAAATTAAAACTAGAGATAGAAAATATCAAAAAAAATCTGGTGGATATAGAAAAAAACAAAGAGGAAAAAGAGTTACAATTTGAAAAGGAAAATAAAGAGCTTGGAGTGGCTGATGAAAAGGAACAACTTCTTCAAATAAAAGAAAAGGAACTTATAGGTCTTATAAAAGATATTGAAGGAAAAAAATATAAAGAGGAAGAAAAAAGAGTAACAGAAAGGGAAAAACTTTCACAATATGAGGAAAAAATAAATTATTTTGAAGAAACTCTTGCTGGAATGGAAAATATTCCAATAAAAACTATTGAAGAAAGTATTTACAAATCTTCGGTAGATAGAGTAAAATATCTAAATAATAAACTAAAAGATTTTGAAAGTGTAAACCTTTTGGCTGTGGAAGAGTTTAAGGAACTTGACGAAAGATATAATTTTATAAAATCACAAAAAGAGGATTTAGAAGCAAGTAGAAGTTCTCTTCTTGAGATAATAGAAGATATTGGAAACTCCATAAGAGAGAGATTTTTTGACGCTTATAACAATATAAATAGTAACTTTAATCAAATGTGTATGGAAACCATAGATAACTCTGAGGGAAGTCTGACACTATCTAACGAGGAAGATTTTGAAAACTGTGGAGTAGAGATTTTTGTAAAATTTAGAAATAAAAAAAGACAATCTCTAACTTTACTTTCTGGTGGAGAAAAATCAATGGTGGCGATAGCATTTATTATGGCAATATTTATGTACAAGCCAAGTCCATTTACATTCCTTGATGAGATTGAGGCAGCTCTTGATGAAAAAAATACTAAGAAGCTTATTGGAAAATTAAAAGAGTTTACAGATAAATCTCAATTCATTCTAATAACACATAATAAAGAAACTATGAGATCATCTGATAGTATATTTGGAGTTACTATGAATAAGAAAATCGGTATCTCAAAAATAGTCCCTGTTAAACTTTAATAAAAAATTGTATAATAAAATAAAATTTTTCTTTGATTTTTATGTAAATTAAGGGTAAAATATAGAAAGCATATAAATAAAGATATTGAAGAGGAAAAAATGAAATTATTATCATATATATATTATCTTGTTACAAGCCTGAGAAACTGGCTCTATGATAGGAAAATTTTTAAAATAAAAAAAATAGAAGATCTTTTTGTAATTTGTATAGGAAATATCACAGTTGGAGGAACGGGAAAAACTCCAGCTGTGCAATATTTTGCAAAAAAATTACAAGAGCAGGGAAAAAAAGTAGTTGTAGTTTCTAGAGGTTATAGAGGAAAAAGAAAAGTTGACCCACTGGTTGTATCAGACGGAAAAAAAATTCTTGTTAGCTCAAAAGAAAGTGGAGATGAACCATATAGCCACGCCCTTAATTTAAAAGTTCCAGTGGTCGTTGGAAGAGATAGATATGAGGCAGCAAAACTTGCAAAAAAAGTTTTTAATGCAGATACTATTCTTCTAGATGATGGCTTTCAACATAGAAAGTTTTTTAGAAATTGGGATATAGTTTTAGTTGATGCTACAAATCCTTTTGGTTGGAGAGCTTTACTTCCAAAGGGAACTTTAAGAGAGGCTTTTAGTAGTGGTGCAAAAAGAGCTTCGGAATTTATAATTACAAAATCAGACCTTGTGTCAGAGGAAGATTTAAAAGTTATAAAAAGATTTTTAAAGATAAGATATAAAAAACCAGTTTCAGTGGCAGTTCACGGAATAAAAGCTCTATATGATATGAAAGGAAATATGAAACCGCTGTTTTGGGTAAAAGGAAAGAGGGTTTTACTTTTTTCAGGACTTGCCAATCCTCTTAATTTTGAAAAAACAGTTATCTCTCTTGACCCAGCTTATATAGAGAGAGTGGATTTTTTGGATCATCACAGCTTTAATAAAAAAGATATTGCTCTTATAGAAAAAAGAGCTAAAGATATGAAAGCAGAATATATAATAACTACTGAAAAAGATATGGTAAAATTACCAAAAGATATAAATATAGAAAAACTATTTGTTTTAAAAATAGAATTTGATATACTAGAGGACAATACTTTAGAGTGTTTGAGAGGAGAAACAAATGAATAATATATCAAACCTAAAAGATTTTAAAGGGGAGAATTTATTTGTAGAGTTAGAAAAAATTTATAATCAAGATGAAAAATCAAGAGAAAAATTTGTTAGACAACTTATTTATACTACAAATAAAAGAGCTTTTTTCACAATTGATGAAAATGGGAGAATAAAAAGAAAAACTGGAAATTATCTTTTGACTATGTCAGTTTTTGAAGAAGATGATGAAAAGTTTTTAAGATATTTTTATGAGCTTATAGATTTTTCAGAGCAAGATTCATTAAAAGAAAAATCTCTGAGCAGAATACAAAATATAGATACTATAACAA
>George_p2__coassemble_482_pt1 | contig 41263 bp, 38 predicted proteins | sample George_p2__metabat2_low_PE_028 | metagenome-assembled genome bin George_p2 | reverse complement strand
TGTTTTTCAAGAAGTTTTTTCTTTCTTGTGATATCTCCACCATAACATTTAGCAAGAACGTTCTTTCTATATGCTTTGATAGTTTCACGAGCTATTATTTTTGCTCCAAGTGCTGCTTGAATAGGAATTTCAAATTGTTGTCTAGGGATAACTTCTTTTAATTTTTCACAGATAGCTCTTCCTTTTGAAACAGCATTGTCTTTATGAGCGATAAATGAGAATGCGTCAACAACTTCTCCTGAAACTAGAATATCAACTTTTACAAGATCTCCGTCTCTGTAATCAATTAATTCATATTCAAATGAAGCGTAACCTCTTGTTTTTGATTTTAATTTATCATAGAAATCAAGAACGATTTCAGCTAGAGGAAGTTCGTAAGTTATCATTGTTCTTGTATCATCAATGTAACTCATTCCAATATAAACTCCACGTTTTTCTTGACAAAGTTCCATAACAGATCCAACATAATCTTTTGGAACTATGATATTTCCTTTGATATATGGCTCTTGAATTATAAATTTAGATTTTCCACCATCAGGGAAATCACAAGGGTTGTCAATTACATAAGTAGGTTTTCCCTCCATAGTTATTCTATACTCAACAGATGGAGATGTAGAAATAAGATCTATGTCATATTCTCTTCTAAGTCTTTCAACTATAATTTCCATATGTAAAAGTCCTAAGAATCCACATCTAAATCCAAATCCTAAAGCAAGAGATGTTTCAGGAACAAAGTTTAAAGATGCGTCGTTTAGTTGTAATTTTTCTAAAGACTCTCTTAAATCTCCATAATCATCAGTTGAAATTGGATAGATTCCAGCAAAAACCATTGATTGAGCTGGTCTAAATCCATGAAGAGGTTCATCACAAGGTTTATCTACATGAGTGATAGTATCCCCGACTCTTGAATCTTTTATTGTTTTTAAACCTGTTATAATATATCCAACAGAACCTGATGTTAATTCATTTGTAGGTTTCATATTTGGTGAGAAGATTCCACATTCTAAGATTTCAGCTTCTTTGTCAGTTGACCAAATTCTTATTTTGTCACCTTTTTTGATACTTCCATCTTCTACTTTTATATAAGTGATAACTCCTCTATAATCGTCAAATTTTGAATCGAAGATTAAAGCTCTAAGAGGAGCTTCTTCGTCATAGTCAGGACAAGGGATTCTTTTAACAATCTCTTCAAGTAGTTCTTCAATACCAAGGTTTATTTTTGCAGATGTAAGAACAGCATCATCAGCTGGAAGTCCGATTACATCTTCTATCTCTTTTTTAACTCTTTCTGGTTCAGCTGCTGGTAAATCTATTTTATTTACAACAGGAACTATTTCCAAATCATTTTCTAAAGCAAGGTAAACGTTAGCAAGAGTTTGAGCTTCTACACCTTGAGCAGCGTCAACTACAAGTAATGCTCCTTCACAAGCAGAAAGAGAACGAGAAACTTCATATATAAAGTCAACGTGTCCCGGAGTATCAATAAGATTTAATTCATATTTATTTCCGTCTTTTGCGTCATAATAAAGAGTTACAGCTTGAGCTTTGATAGTGATCCCTTTTTCTCTCTCAAGATCCATTGAGTCAAGAAGTTGAGATTTCATATCTCTCTCAGCAACTGTATGAGTAGCTTCTAAAAGTCTATCAGCTATAGTAGATTTTCCGTGGTCTATATGAGCTATGATAGAAAAGTTTCTTTTAAATTTTTGTTGCACTTAAGCCTCCTAAAAAAATTAAAATTTATATTACACTATATTATAAGATAAACCCCAAAAAATTTCAAGAATTTCTATGCCCAGTTTCCATTTATAAAAATATTTTCGCAGTTTCCATTTTCTTCGTATCCTACAATAGATAGATCAGAAGTTCCAAACATAAAATCAACGTGAGTTAAAGAATCATTCATTCCAACTTCTTCCATTTCTTCAGATGATAATTTATCTCCATTTTGAATACAGCTTGAATAAGCTTGTCCAATAGCTAAGTGGCAAGAAGCATTTTCGTCAAATAATGTATTATAGAATAAAATTCCAAGATTTGAGATAGGAGAATCAAATGGAACTAAAGCTATTTCTCCTAAATATTTTGCTCCTTCATCAATGCTTACAAGATTTTCTAAAGCTTCATATCCAGATTTAGCAGAAAAATCTATAATTTTTCCCTCTTTAAAAGTTATAGAAAAATCTTCTATTAAAGTTCCACCATAGTTAAGTGGTTTTGAGGCATAAACTATTCCATCAACACCATATTTATGTGGCATAGAGAATACTTCTTCTGTTGGAATATTTGCAACAAACTCTATTCCAGATTGAGTAACATCTTTTCCAGATGCCCAAATATGATTTTTTGGAAGTTTAACTGTTAGGTTAGTTCCAAGAGAATTAGTTATAACAACTTTTTCAAATTGTTTATTATTTAAATAATCCATTTTTTCTTTTAAAATGCTTAAATGATTTTTCCAAGTTTCGATAGGATTTTCAGTATCAGCTTTAGTTGATTTTAAAATAGCATTCCATAACATATCCACAGCCTCATCATCATTTGCATTAGGGAAAACTTTTTTAGCCCAAGCTAAAGTTGGGACAGAAATAATATTCCATTGTAATTCATTTACCATAATTTTATCGTAGTAAGGTTTTAGAGCTTGTCCACGAGTTTTTTGGTAAGCTCCAATTTTTTCACTGTCTATTCCAGATAAAAGTTCTGGATCATTAGCAGCGATACTTAAAAAAGCAGCTCCTTTATTTGCATAATACATTAAAGAATCAACTTGCCAAGCTGGCATCTCTTCAAAAATTTCTTTTTTTCCATAAGTGAAAGTCATTTTTTTACAGAAATCATCACTCCAGTGAACGATTACCTCAGATGCTCCAAGCTCATAAGCTTTTTCTACAAGAAGTCTTGTAAAAGGTGCAGTTTCAACAGGGGACATAATAACTAAAATTTGTTCCTTTTGAAGATTTATTCCAATATTTAAAGCTAAATCAACATATTTTGTAATTATCTCTTTTTTTATCATTTTTAACTCCTTAATTATTTATTATTTTCAAAATCTCTTTTTATTTGGAAATATTCAGCTCCAACTAAAAAATAAAGTATAGGAACCAAAATAATAGCATCTTCTCCAAATTTTCCATAAAGATAAGAGGAAAAAACTCCTCCTATAAAGAATGCAAGAATTGTGGTAATATAATAGAAAATTTTTATATTATCCACTTTAAGACCCCGTAACTTATAACCTATATAAACTCCCAAGTCACTGATACTACCAGTTAAATGAGAAGTTCTTATAAGAATACCTTTATAAGTCATAAAAAGTCCATTTTGAATTCCCGTTGTAAAGCAAAGAATATAAGCAAAATTTTTGCTATCTCCAAAAAACATATAAGTGAAAAATATTGCAAACCCCATTCCAATAAAAACGTAACCATATCTTCTTTTCAGATTGAAAGCTCTTTCTCCAATAAAAAATCCAGAAAAAATATTTCCTAATAAGAAAAGGGATAAACCGATAACAATTTTTAAAATATGATCATCAAAAGGGGTATGTTCTACAAAATGTATAGCAGCCTTTGAAACATCTCCAGAAAAATGTGTAAGTGTTAGCCCGATTAAAATTATACCATACACATTAGCATATCCACTGATAAAACTCAAAGTACCAATCCAAAATAGAACAATATTCTGATGATTATTCATAAAAAAACTCCTCCCCCATAAAAACTTATATATTAATTAAATTTTATCATATATTTAGTAAAAAGAATATGAGTTTTTAAAAATTTTGTATACAAAAAATAAAAATATTATTCTTTTTGTCTTTATATAATATTATTGCAAATATTTTTATATTGTGATAATATATTCTTAACTACTAGGGGAGCAAGTTTGCTGAGAATTTAAACCCTTATGAACCTGATATAGATAATTCTATCGTAGGGAAGTAGTCGAAAGTTTTGTTTTTTTGATTATTTTCTTGTGATAAATTTATATCAGAGAAAATAATTTTTTTATTTTTTGGAAAAATTTTAGGAGAAAAAATGGAAAAGGTTTTAGAGGTAAAAAATATATATTTCTCTTATGAAAAAAATAAAGATTTAATAGCAGATCTTTCTTTTGAGGTAGAAAAAAATCAGTTTGTTTCTATTGTTGGAAGTAGTGGTTGTGGAAAATCAACTATAATAAAACTGATAAGTGGAATATATGAAAAAAAATCTGGTGAGATTATCGGTAAAAAAACTGCCTATATGCCTCAAAAAGATCTATTACTTCCTTGGAGAACAGTTTTAGAAAATATAATTTTACCTATTGAATTGGAAAAAAAAGATTTAAAAGAAGGAAAAGAAAAAGCTTGTAGTTATTTAAAACGTCTTGGACTTTTGGAATATAAAGATAAATATCCTTATGAACTTTCAGGAGGAATGAAACAGAGAGTATCTTTTATAAGAACTTTGCTTACAGAGGCTGAAATACTTCTTCTTGATGAGCCTTTTAGTGCTTTAGATGCAATAACTAAGGAAAATCTTCAAAAGTGGTTATTAGATGTTTTAAAAACTTTTAATAAAAGTGTAATTTTTATAACTCACGATATAAATGAGGCGTTATTTTTATCTGATAGGATTTTGGTATGTGAAAATAAACCTCTTAATAATTTAAAAGAATATAAAATTTCAGTGGAAAGAAAAAATGAGTTAAAATATATGAGTTTTCTAAAAGAAAATATTTTATCTGATATAGGAGGTGGAAAATATTGAAAATATCACCTTCAGCAATAATATCTTTGGGATTTTTTGCACTTTGGGAAGGACTGGCGAGATATATAAATATGTCTTTTATACTTCCCACACCGACCCTTATAATAAAAAGATTTTGGGAGCTTAGAGAAACTTTAATTTGTTATCATTTGGTAGAAACTTTAAAAATTGCAGGAATTTCTTTGGGAATTTCTCTGGGAATTGGAATTATACTTGCTGTTTTGATGGATAGAAGTAAAGCTATTGAAAATGCAATCTATCCAATACTTGTAACAAGCCAGACAATTCCAATAACAGCTCTTGCACCAATTTTTATTTTATGGTTTGGATATTCTATTTGGTCAAAAGTATTGGTTGCAATAATTATTACATTTTTCCCTGTAACTATAAATCTTTCCCAAGGATTAAAATCAGTGAAAGAGGAACATTTGGAACTTTTTAAAAGTATGAACGCAAGTGAGTGGGATATATTTTTAAAACTAAAAATTCCAACAGTGATGCCATATTTTTTCTCATCTCTTAAGATGGCAATCCCTTTTGTAATAATTGGAGCTACCATTGGAGAATGGCTTGGAGCAACAGCAGGGCTTGGATATTTTAGTAAAAGAATGATGACACAACTTGATGGAGCTGGAGTTTTTGCACCAGTGGTACTTATTTCATTAATTGTAATAGTTATTGTAAAAATTATTTCAATTATTGAAGAAAAACTTTTAGTGTGGGTAAAAAAACAATAAATATAAAGGAGAAACTTATGAAAAAAATTAAATTATTATTAATGTTTGTTTTAATTAGTGCTTTAAGTTTTGGAGCAAATAATAAAAAACTTAAAGATTTTAGCGTTGTATTGGATTGGTATCCAAATGCAATCCATAGCTTTTTATATTTAGCTGAAGAAAAAGGATATTTTGAAGAAGAGGGAATAAATTTAGTTATTCACTATCCTGCAAATGTATCTGACCCATTAGCTTTACCAGCAGCTAAAAAAGCAAATGCTGGAATGTATTATTTACATCAATTAATTATGGCAAAAGCTAATGAGAAAATTCCTGTAACATCAATAGGGGCTATAACTCAAGGACCTTTAAATGTAGTTATTGCAAAAGAAGAAAATAATATAAAAAGACCTAAAGATTTAGTTGGAAAAAAAGTTGGATATTCTCAAGGAGACGTAGCAGAAAGACTTTTAAGTACTGTAATCGCTCTTGATGGTGGAGATGTAAAACAAGCTAAACTTTTAGATGTTGGTTTTGACCTATTAACAGCTACAATAACTAATAGTGTTGATGCTACTTTTGGAGGATTTGTAAACCATGAAGTTCCTGTTCTTGAAGAAAGAGGAATAAAAGTAAATTATTTCTATCCAACTGATTTTGGATTCCCTAACTATTATGAAGAAGTATTCGTAGTTAATGAAGATATGGTTAAAGAAGACAAAGAACTTTACCAAGGATTCTTAAGAGCAATAAGAAGAGGATTTGAAGATATGAGAAAAGATCCAGATGGTGCAGTAGATTTACTTCTTAAAAAACAAGAGGCTGATCAATTCCCATTAACAAGAAATGTTGAAAAACAAAGTATTGATATTTTAATTCCTTTAATGGAAACTGAAAATTCTAAATTCTTATCACAAGATAAAAAAGTTTGGGAAGAAAATATAGATTGGATGTTACAACAAGGAATGATAAAAGAAAAAATATCTGCTGCTGATGTAATGATAGAATTATAATTTATAAAAAATTAAATATTGAGAATAAAAAAAGGGGTTGCTATATTACGGCAACCTCTTTTGATTTTAATTATAAATAGATTTTATTGCTTTTTGCAATATATTTTGTTTTGTCTTTTTTCTCTCCTCTATAAAAAGCTTTGTAAGCTCTATAAGTTTCAAAGACATCTAATTTAGAAGAAATCTCAAAAGGTGAGTGCATTGCAAGTAAAGCTGGTCCAATATCTATTGTACTAATTCCTTTTTTAGCTAGATATTTTGCAACAGTACCTCCTCCACCTTCGTCAACTTTTCCAAGCATTCCTGTTTGCCAAAGAACTCCATTATCATTTAACATCTTTCTGATTTCTCCGACATATTCTGCATCAGCGTCGTTAGTTCCATATTTTCCACCAGAACCAGTATATTTGACAATAACTACACCATATCCAAGTTTTGGAGCATTTTGCTCATCGTGAACACTTTTGAAAATAGGGTCAATTCCTGCATTAACGTCAGATGATAATGCTTTTGAATTCCATAGAGTTTCTTTTAAATATAAATCTGAATAGCTTCTTTTTGTTTTGAATATCATATCAGCTGTGAAATAATCTATAAAATCACTTTGTAAACCTGTTGAACCGTCAGAACCTGTTTCCTCTTTATCAGCTAAGAAACAAACAGCTGTTCTTTCAGGAACATCTTGCATATCAAGTATAGCTCTTAAAGAAGTATAGGCACAGATTCTATCATCTTGTCCATATGCTCCGATTAAAGATCTATCAAGTCCTACATCTTTTGCTTTTTGGCTTGGAACTAATTCAAGTTCAGCAGAGATAAAATCTTCTTCAACTATGCCATAAATATCGTTAAGTTTTTCTAAGATTGCGTATTTAACTGAATCTTTTATTTCTTCATCATTGATAGTAGCAGGTATAGAACCAACTATAATTTGAAGTTCTTCACCTTTTATAACTTCTCTAGCTGTTCTATCTCCTTGAACTTTTCTGTCAAGATGAGGTAAAATATCTGGAACAGTAAATACAGGATCATCTTCATGTTCTCCAATAACAACTTTTACTTTTTCTCCATTAGAAAGAACAACAACTCCATGAAGAGCTAATGGAATAGATGCCCATTGATATTTTTTGATACCGCCATAATAGTGAGTTTTCATATAGGCAAGTTCAAGCTCTTCATATAAAGGATTTTGTTTAAGGTCTAGTCTAGGAGAATCAATGTGTGAAACTATATAGTTTATTCCTTTTAAGATATCCTCTTTACCAATTACAGCAAGAACTATATTTTTGTGTCTGTTAAGGTAGTAAACTTTGTCTCCTGGAACTAGAGTATCCTTAAGTCTAGCGTCGATAAATCCACATTCTTTTGCAAAACTTGTAGCAAGTTCTACAAACTCTCTTTCAGTTTTTCCAAGGTCTAAGACTTTTTTATACTCCTCCCCCATTGTGAAAACTTTTTCCATTTTTTCAGAGGAGATATTTTTCCAACCATTAGTTTTTTTGTATAGCATAATATACCACCTTCTTAAATATTTAATGTACTATTTTTCAAGTCTTTTATTTAAAGCTTCAGCTTCTTTTTCATATCCAGATTTTCCAAGTAAAGCAAACATATTTTTCTTGTAAGCTTCTACACCTGGTTGGTTAAATGGATTAACTCCTAATAAGTATCCACTGATTCCACAAGATTTTTCAAAGAAATAGAATAAGTATCCAAGACTGAATGCGTCAGCTTTAGGCATACATACTCTGATATTAGGTACTCCACCATCAACGTGAGCAAGTTGAGTTCCAAGCATAGCTTTTTCGTTAACGAAGTTCATTCCTTTACCAGCTATATAGTTAAGTCCATCAAGATCAGCTTCATCAAATGGGATAACTACGTCAGTTTCTTTTTCATCTATGTCAATTAAAGTTTCAAATAATATTCTTTGTCCATCTTGGATATATTGTCCCATAGAGTGTAAATCTGTACTTAGGTCAACAGATGCAGGGAATAATCCTTTTCCATCTTTTCCTTCAGATTCACCATATAATTGTTTCCACCATTCAGCAACATAGTGTAATTTTGGTTCGTAGTTGATTAGAAGTTCGATACATTTTCCTTTTCTAAGAAGTAAATTTCTTACAGCTGCATATTTGTAACAATCATTTTCAGCATAAGGAGCTGTATAATCATTTTGAGCTTCTCTAGCTCCAGCCATTAAAGCATCTATATCAATACCAGCAGCAGCTATTGGTAAAAGTCCTACTGGAGTTAAAACAGAGAATCTTCCTCCAACATCATCTGGTATAGTGAATGTTTCGTAATTTTGTTCAGTAGATAATTTTTTAAGAGCTCCTTTGCTAGCGTCAGTAGTAGCAAATATTCTTTCTCTAGCTCCTTCAACACCATATTTTTTTTCTAACATTTCTTTGAAAATTCTAAAAGCAATAGCTGGTTCAGTAGTAGTTCCAGATTTAGATATAACGTTTACAGAGAAATCTCTATCTCCAATAACTTGGATAAGGTGAGCTAAATATGTACCAGAAATACTATTTCCAGCAAAATAAATTTCAGGTCCATTAGGTACTTTATTGTAGAAAGTATTGCTTAAGAAATCTATTGTTGCTCTAGCTCCAAGATAAGAACCTCCGATACCTATAACAACTAAAACTTCTGAATTTTCTCTGATTTTTTTAGCAGCAAGTTTTATTCTTTCAAACTCATCTTTGTTGTAATTAGTTGGTAGATTTATCCAACCTAAGAAATCATTACCTTCTCCAGTTCCTTCCATAAGAAGTTTTTCAGCGTTTTTTACTTCTTCTTCCATTTTAGCTATTTCTTCACAAGAAACAAAGTCTAAAACTTTAGATAAGTCAAGTTCTAATTTTTTCATAAATACACACTCCTATTTTTGATTATTTATATTTTTTCTCAAGTTCTTTTAGTCTTTTTTCTAGTTCTTTTATCTTAATATTGTTAACTTCAATAGTTCTCTTTAAAGTATCAATACTTTCTTCAGTATTGCTAAGCCTTTGATTAAATTCGCTGTAATTAAATCCAATCTCATTAAGTTCAGCAGAAAAATCATATATAACACTTCTTAAAACATCAATTTCTTTTTTGTCTATTTTTTCGGTGTCTATTTTAGTAAGAAGTTTGGAAAGTTCATAAGCAAATTGGTATCTTGATACAGGTAGATTTCCATTAAAATTTACAGATTTTTGATCTATAATTTTATTATCTACTAGATTTTGTATAGATTTATACGCCCAATGATCTTTTGTTAAATCATTAAACTTTATCTCTTCTCCAATGGTTAAAACAGAAAAAATAAAAAAACATAACAGTAGTTTTACCTTCATATGTCCTCCTTGTTTTTAGTATAGCACAAGATAAAAATATTATCAATATTAATTAAAAACACATTTTTATTGTTCAAAAAATAATCAATTACTTTATGATAAATAATTCTTTAAAAGCTTTAAGATTGTTTCTGCTAAGAGGTAAGGTATCAGAGATTCCCTCTAGCTTAATCACGTAACTACCACTGAACCAAGCTTCAAGTTCAGAAATTTTATCAAGGTTTACAAGATATGATCTGTGAGTTTTAAAAAACTTTTTATTTGGTAAAAGTTCTTCTAACTTTGAAAGTTTAAGTTTTGAAGTATAAGTTTTATCTTTTGTGTGGATCAAACACTCTTTATCAGAGGCTTCTATATAGTAAATATTATCGAAGCCTAAGAAAATAAATTTATCATCTTCGTTTACTACAAGTTTATTTACTTTTGACATATCCTCTTTTGGTGTAGGTTGTTTGTTAGATTCTTTTATAAGATTTGAGAGAGTAGTTTTAATTCTCTCTTCAGAATATGGTTTTAATAGATAATCAAAAGCTTTTAACTCAAAAGCTTCTGCTCCATATTCTCTATAGGCTGTTATAAAAACAATTTTCATATTGGGATTTAATTTATGAATAATTTTTCCAAGATTAATCCCATCAAGTCCAGACATATTAATATCTAAAAATGCCACATCAACTTTTGTATCTTCTAAAAATTTTAGAGCATCAATTGGATTTTCAAACTCTCCCTCCATAGAAAATTCTTCAAAAAGTCCAATAAAATATTTCAGTTCTTCTCTTGCTGGAAATTCATCCTCTACTATTATATATTTTAACATTAATCACTCCTTAATTATATATCATAATTTATCTCTGTTCCTTGAGCTAGTCTTTTTATTTCAAGTCCTTTTCCATATAGAAGTTTAAGCCTAGCATGTACATTTTTTAGACCGATGCTTTTGATATCTACATCATCTATTGAATTAATAATTTCTTGTGGGATACCAACTCCGTCATCTTTTACTGTGATTTTTATATGGTTATTTTCCATTTTTTTTATACCAATAAATACACTTCCTCCCTCACGTTTAGGAAGTAATCCGTGTTTTATACTATTTTCAACGAGAGGTTGAATAATAAGACTAGGTATCTGGAAATTTAAAATATCATCATCAATAGAATAATCCACTTTTATTTTATTATTAAAACGAGCTTGTTCTATATTTACATAGGCTTTTACCTGTTCAATTTCTTTTTCTACAGGAACAAGTCTATCAAAATTTTCAAGATTAAATCTAAGAATAGTAGAAAGATTTAGGATAACATCTCTAGCTTTTTCAGGATTTATTCTTATAAAAGATGAGATAGTATTTAAAGCATTAAATAAAAAATGTGGATTTATTTGTGTCTGTAGCATTTTGAAGTTGGCATCTCTTGCCATAGCCTTAAAGTTTTCAAGTTTTGTAAGTTCAAGTTGTGTTGATATAAGCTGAGAAAGACCAACTATTAGATTTTTTTTACTCTCAGTAATCTGTCCAAACTTATCAAAATATACTTTTAAAGTACCTGAAACTTTTTTATTTTGATAAAGGGGAACGATAATATATGATTTTATATTTCCCTCAACACATTCAAACTCTTGTTTGTTAAAAATTCTATTGGCAACAAACATCTCTCCAGTAGATAAAACTTTTTTTGCTTCTTCACTTTGAACTTCTACATGGTCAACACGAAATTCATCACTAAATGAATGGCTACCAACTATAAATTTTTCATTTGAAAGAATAACTGATTTAGCTTCTAAAGCTTCCATTATTATTTTACAAACTTCATTTAATGAGCCACCGTTTGAGAAGTATGGCAAAGTTTTTTCAGCTATCTCAAGAGAAAGTTTAGCTTGTTTACCAGCCATTATCTCTTTTTCTTCAATGATGCTTTCTATTATAATTATAACAATGGGAACTCCTAAAGCATTTGCCAAAATCATAGGAATGTATATAGCCTTTACTATTTCAAGAGCGTGAGCTTTATCAGCCCCCAAAAGATAGATAAGTAACATACTAAGATTTTCTACAACAAAACCAGCAAAGAAACCATAAATATATTTATTTTTTTCATTTATAGATTTTGAAAGATAGGCTACAAAAAATCCTCCAAAAATTGTGGAGATAGCACAAGGAATAGCAGTAAACTGTCCATCAAGTAGAAAAAATCTGTGAATACCAGCAATTATTCCAGAAATAATTCCAACCCAAGGGGAAACCATTAAACCTCCAGCAATTACTCCAATATTACGAGTATTTGCAATAGATCCTTTATAATTAATACCAGAATATGTACCGATTATAGCAAGTCCTCCAAAGAAGAGAGAAAGCATAATTATATCTTTGGCATTATAATTTTCTTTGGCAAATATATTTCTTGAACTTTGGATACGAGTGAATAAAAAAGCTATAATTATAATATATCCCAAGTTGTTAAGAAGAGCACTAACTAAATTAAACATATTATCATCCCCTTTTAGGTTATTTTATCACAAAAAGAAAAATATAGTAAGTGCATTTCAGATAAAAAAAACAACATCTTAACCATTAAAAAATACATTTTACGTATTAAAATAATAAAAAAAGCAAAAAAATAGTATAATACATATTATAAACAAATAAATCTTTAGGAGGGATAAATATGATAAGTTTTATAGCTTCAATAATTGCCCTTGTAGTAGGGTATATGATTTATGGTAAGGTTGTAGAAAAAGTTTTTGATCCAGATCCAAACTCTTTAACACCAGCAAAAAGATTAGAAGATGGTGTTGACTATGTTGAAATGGATATTAAAAAGACTTTCTTAATTCAATTCTTAAATATTGCAGGAACAGGACCTATATTTGGGGCAGTTGCAGGAGCAATGTGGGGACCAGCAGCATTTATTTGGATTGTATTTGGTTGTATATTTGCAGGAGCAGTTCATGACTATTTAATTGGTATGATGTCACTTAGAAGAGATGGTGCCAGCGTAGCTGAATTAGTAGGAGAAAACTTAGGAAATGGTGCAAAACAACTTATGAGAGTTTTCTCAGTCGTGTTGTTAGTTCTAGTAGGAGTAGTTTTCGTAACAAGTCCAGCAGCAATCTTAAACGACTTAACTGGAGTTGATAAACTTGTTTTAATCGGTATAATCATTGCTTACTATTTAGTGGCAACAGTTTTACCAATAGATAAAGTAATAGGAAAAATTTATCCAATATTTGGTGTGGCATTACTTATAATGGCAGTTGGAATTGGATTTGGTATTGTAATTCAAGGATATGATATTCCTGAAATAGCTTTCCATAACTTCCATCCAAAAGGACAATCAGTATTCCCATACTTATGTATCTCAATAGCTTGTGGAGCAATATCTGGATTCCATGCTACTCAATCACCTATGATGGCTAGATGTCTTGGAAACGAAACTCAAGGTAGAAAAGTATTCTATGGTGCAATGATATGTGAAGGTATAGTTGCTCTTATTTGGGCAGCAGCAGCAATGTCTTTCTTTGGTGGAACTCCTGGTTTAGGTGTTGCATTATCAAAAGGTGGAGCAGCTGTAGTTGTTAATAAAATTTCTGGAACAGTTTTAGGAAAAGTTGGAGGAGCTTTAGCAATACTTGGAGTTGTAGCATGTCCAATAACATCTGGAGACACAGCATTTAGAAGTGCTAGACTTACAATAGCTGATGCAATAGGATATAAACAAGGTCCAATAGCAAATAGATTTATTGTAGCTATTCCATTATTTGCAATAGGTGTTGCATTATGTTTCATCGACTTTAATATCTTATGGAGATATTTCAGTTGGTCTAACCAAACTTTAGCAACAATAGCTCTATGGGCAGCAGCAGCTTATTTAGCAAAATTAGGAAAAGCATATTTGATGGCAGCGATACCAGCTACATTTATGACAGTAGTTGTTACATCTTACATTTTAATAGCTCCAGAAGGATTTAAAATGTCTGAATCAATAGGAAATCCAGTTGGTTTAGTAGTAGCAGCTATATCAGCAATAGCTTTCTATGTTAAATTTAATCCTATTTATAAAAAAGCAGTAGAAAATAAATAGAACCATAAAAGAAACCCAATGATAGATAAGAAATAACCTCTTGAGTTTAGCTTGAGAGGTTTTTCTTTTAAATATGTAGATATATAATTAAAAGAGTATTTTTAGAACATTATATTAAAATTATTTACAAAAGAATTTAAAAAAATAAATATTTATGTTGAAAAAAGTATAAAAAAAAGTTATAATACCCAAAGATAACGTAAAAAAAATATATGAGTGGAGGAAAAAAATGGCAAGATATATTCTTAACGAAACAAGTTATTTTGGAATTGGTTGTAGAGCTGAGTTAGCTACTGAAGTAAAAGCAAGAGGATATAAAAAAGCTTTACTAGTAAGTGACAAAATTCTTGAAACTTGTGGTGTACTTGATAAGGTAAAAGAAGTATTAGAAGGGGCAAATATACCTTATGAAGTATTTACAGACTTAAAACAAAACCCAACAATTAAAAACTGTAAAGATGGATTAGAAGCTTTCAATAAAGCTGGAGCAGACTTTATCGTAGCAGTAGGTGGAGGATCAGTAATTGATACTGCAAAAGCTGTTGCAATTGTAAAAAATAATCCAGAATTTGCTGATATAAAATCATTAGAAGGAGTTGCACCAACTCACACTAAATGTGTACCTATCATAGCTCTTCCAACAACTTGTGGAACTGCTGCTGAAGTTACAATTAACTATGTAATTACAATAGAAGAAGAAAATAGAAAAATAGTTTGTGTTGACCCAAAAGATATTCCATTGGTAGCAATCGTTGACGCAGAACTTATGTTGACAATGCCAAATAGAACAATAGCTGCAACAGGAATGGATGCATTAACACACGCAATCGAAGGATACATAACTAAAGGAGCTCATGTTATCTCTGATATGTTTGAAATAAAAGCTATCGAAATGATAGGAAAACATTTAAGAGGTGCTGTTGCTGATAAAAACTTAACTGATATGGAAGGAATGAGTATAGCTCAATATGTAGCTGGAATGGGATTCTCTAACGTAGGACTTGGAATAGTTCACTCAATGGCTCACCCATTAGGAGCAGTTTATGATATACCTCACGGAGTAGCAAATGCTTTACTTTTACCAACAGTAATGGAATTTAACAAATCAGCTTGTGTTGAAAAATATGGAGATATAGCAAGAGCTTTAGGTGTAGATACAACAGGAATGACAAAAGATGAAGCAGCTCAAGCAGCAGTTGATGCTGTAAGAAAACTTTCAATAGATGTAGGAATTCCTCAAACTTTAAGAGAAATAAATATCCCAGAAGAAGGAATAGCAAAACTTTCTAAAGATGCTTTAGCAGACGTTTGTACAGGAGGAAATCCAAAAGACGTAACTTTAGAAGATATTGAAAAATTATATAGAATAGTTTACTAGAATTATTACCCAACTTACTAGAGAGTAGGTTGGGTTTTTTTATTGGAAAAATTATAGAAAAAAACTAAAAAAATTTATAAAAACTGTTGACAAACTAATTGAAAAGTGGTACTATGAATTTGTTAGTTAGCACTCCTTGAGAATGAGTGCTAATATTTAGGAAGGTGATTTGATGTTAAGTGAAAGAGAAAAATTAGTTCTTAATGCCATTATAGATTTCTATCTTACATATGGTGAAACAATAGGTTCAAGAACTTTAGTAAAAAAATATAATATTGAATTATCTTCAGCAACAATCAGAAATGTTATGTCTGATTTGGAAGATGCGGGATTTATAGAGAAAACTCATTCATCATCAGGAAGAATCCCAACAGACTTAGGATATAAGTATTATCTTAATGAACTTTTAAAGGTTGAAAAGTTATCTATTGAAGAAAAGAAGAGAATAAATAATGAATATGAACAAAAGATAAGTGCTTTGGATAATATATTAAAAGAGACATCTTCAATTCTATCAAGATTAACTTCATACGCTTCAGTTGTTATAGAGCCAAACCATAGAAAAGAAAATATAAAAAAAGTAGAGTTGGTTCATATTGATGATTATTTGATTTTGGCTATAATCGTTACTGAAGATATGAATGTAACAACTAAAAAGATAAAGTTACAATCTGGAATTACAAAAGAAAAACTTTTTGATCTATCAGAAAGACTTAATAAAAAAATAAAAACTCAAAAGATAAAAAGCTACGAAATTGTAGATTTAATAAAAGAAAACTTTGAAACTTACAACGATATAGAAAAAGAGATTTACAAAGATATAGAAGGAAAATTATATTTAAGTAATTCTCCAAGCATTTTCAAGAATAAAAATGTCAATGAAGTTTTAGATGTAATGGAAATGTTTAATGAAAAACAAGAAGTAAGAAATATTTTTGAAGAGATTGTAAGAAGTAACGAGTATGCAGAGGGGAAAGTAAATGTTATACTTGGAGATGATCTTCCTGTAAAAGGTCTTGAGGATTATAGCTTTGTTTACTCAGTATATAAAAAAGGAGATTCAAAAGGTGTAATAGGAGTTATTGGACCAAAGAGAATGCCTTATTCAAAAACTATGGGACTTATAGATTATATAAGTAAAGAAGTTGAAAAAGTAATAAATAAAGAAAAATTAATCGGAAATAAAAAAAAGTAAAAGGAGATTGGTGATGTCAGAAGAAAAATTACAAGATATAGAAGAGTTAGAAAAAGAACAAGTTTGCGAAGAAACTAATGAAGCTTGTGAAAATGAAAAATCACAAGAAGTAAACGAAGTGGAAGCTCTTCAAGAAGAAAATGGAAAATTAAAAGCAGAAGTAGAAGATTGGAAACAATCTTACTTAAGAAAACAAGCTGATTTCCAAAACTTTACAAAAAGAAAAGAAAAAGAGATGGACGAGCTTAGAAAATTCGCTTCTGAAAAGATAATAACAAAACTTTTAGATGGTATAGATAATCTTACTAGAGCTGCTGAAACTTCAAAACAATCAAATGATTTTGATGGATTAGTAAAAGGTGTAGAACTTACACTTAATCAATTCAGAGAAATATTTAAAGCTGAGGGATTAGAAGCAATAGATACTGAAGGAAAAGAATTTAATCCTGAGGAGCATATGGCTGTAATGGTTGAAGCAAGTGAAGACTTTGAAGATAACTATATAATGATGGAACTTCAAAGAGGATATAAATTAAAAGGTAAAGTAATAAGACCATCAATGGTTAAAGTATGTAAGAAATAATTAAAATGGTAATTAAAATTTTTAGAATATATAAATATTTTTAGGAATATTGAAGGAGGATCAAAATGTCTAAAGTAATAGGAATTGACTTAGGAACAACAAACTCATGTGTGGCAATAATGGAAGGTGGATCTGCAAATATAATCACTAACGCTGAAGGAGCAAGAACAACTCCATCAGTTGTAAACATTAAAGATAATGGAGAAATAGTAGTAGGAGAAATAGCAAAAAGACAAGCTATCACAAATCCAAACTCTACAATAGCTTCAATCAAAACTCATATGGGTTCTGACTACAAAGTAAACGTAAACGGAAAAGATTATACTCCACAAGAAATATCAGCAATGACTTTAAGAAAATTAAAAAAAGATGCTGAAGCTTACTTAGGAGAAGAAATTAAAGAAGCAGTTATCACAGTACCAGCTTACTTTACAGACGCTCAAAGACAAGCAACAAAAGACGCTGGAGCAATTGCAGGACTTGAAGTAAAAAGAATAATAAACGAACCAACAGCAGCAGCACTTGCTTATGGACTAGATAAGAAAAAAGAAGAAAAAGTATTAGTATTTGACCTTGGAGGAGGAACATTTGACGTATCTGTTCTTGAAATCTCTGATGGTGTAATAGAAGTATTATCAACAGCTGGAAACAACCATTTAGGAGGAGATGATTTCGACGCAAGAATCATAAAATGGTTAGCTGAAGAATTTAAAAAAGAACAAGGAATCGATCTATTAAATGATAAAATGGCTTACCAAAGATTAAAAGATGCAGCTGAAAAAGCTAAAAAAGAATTATCAACAATGATGGAAGCTCAAATTTCATTACCATTCATTACAATGGATGCAACAGGACCAAAACACTTAGAAATGAAATTAACAAGAGCTAAATTTGATGCTTTAACAAGAGACTTAGTTGAAGCTACTCAAGGACCTACAAAAACAGCTTTATCTGATGCAGGACTTTCTCCTTCAGAAATAGATGAAGTATTATTAGTAGGTGGATCTACAAGAATGATCGCAGTTCAAGAATGGGTAGAACAATTCTTTGGTAAAAAACCTAATAAAGGAATCAACCCTGACGAAGTTGTTGCAGCAGGAGCAGCTATTCAAGGTGGAGTATTAATGGGAGATGTTAAAGACGTATTACTTCTTGACGTAACTCCATTATCATTAGGAATTGAAACTCTTGGAGGAGTTTGTACAAGAATTATAGAAAAAAATACAACTATACCAGTTAAAAAATCTCAAGTATTCTCAACAGCAGTAGACAACCAACCAGCTGTTACAATTAATGTATTACAAGGTGAAAGAGCAAAAGCTGCTGACAACCATAAACTTGGAGAATTTAACTTAGAAGGAATCCCAGCAGCACCAAGAGGAATCCCTCAAATCGAAGTAACATTTGACATTGACGCAAACGGAATCGTTCACGTATCTGCAAAAGATTTAGGAACAGGAAAAGAAAATACAATAACAATTTCTGGATCTAACAATTTATCAAATGATGATATCGAAAGAATGAAAAAAGAAGCTGAAGCAAACGAAGCTGAAGATAAAAAATTCAGAGAATTAATCGAAACAAGAAATAAAGCTGATATGTTAATCACATCTACTGAAAATACATTAAAAGAACATTCTGGAAAAGTAAGCGAAGCTGAGAAAAAAGCTATTGAAGAAGCTCTAGAAGAACTTAAAAAAGTAAAAGATTCAGAAGATAAAAAAGCAATAGAAGAAGCTATGGAAAAATTATCAAAAGCAGCTCAAAAATTAGCAGAAGAAATATATAAAGAAGCTCAACAACAAGCTAATGCTTCTCAAGGACAATCAAACACAAACAAAGCTGACGATGTAGAAGACGCAGAAATAGTTGACTAATATTGATTATGATTTTTCTGGGAATAGAGCTTGGCTCTATTCCCAATTTTTAGATTAAATGTTGTGATTATGGGTGGAGCATAATGAAATATCAATTAGAAAATGAAAAAATAAAAGTTGTAATAGAGAGTAAAGGAGCAGAATTAGAAAGTCTTTTTGATAAAACTATAGGATTTGAATATATGTGGCAAAAAGATGCAAAATTTTGGGGAAAATCTTCTCCAGTACTTTTTCCATTTGTAGGAGTTTTAAAAGATCAAAAATTTTCTTATGAGGGAAAAGAGTATAATATAAATACTAGACATGGATTTGCAAGAGATAATGAGTTTGTAATTTCAAGCAAAGGTGAAAACTTCGTAGAATTTTTATTTGAGTCAAATGAAGATACAAAAGAAAAATATCCTTTTGATTTTAAACTATATTTAAAATATATTTTAGAAGAAAAAGAGTTAAAATTAGAATACAGAGTTGAAAATTTGACAGATGGAGAGATGTATTTCTCTATTGGAGCACACCCTGCGTTTAATATTTTTTCAAAAGATGATGGAAACTATATAGAGTTTGAAAAAGATGAAATGGGAAGATCTTTAACTGTTGAAAATAATGTTATAATTGATAAGAAAAGAGATATTTTCCAAGGAAAAATTTTTAATTTTGATGATAATATTTTAAAAGATACAATAATATTTGAAAAAACTAATTCAAAAAAATTATGGTTAAAATCTAAAAAAGATGAAAAAGTATTGGAGTTTGACTATGATGGATTTGAATATATAGCTTTTTGGAATGTTCCTGAATCTAATTTTATTTGCGTTGAACCATGGGACGGAATAAGTGATTATTATAAAACTAATGGAGATATTACACAAAAATTAGGAATAAAAAAATTGGAGAAAGGTGAAATATATCAAAAAGGTATAGGAATAAAAATATTTTAAGATAGATTTTGGAGGAAAAAATGGCAAAGAAAGATTATTATGATCTTTTAGGTATAGAAAAAACAGCTTCTGAAGCCGAGATAAAGAAAGCTTATAGAAAATTGGCTATGAAATATCACCCAGATAGATTTGCAAATGCTAGTGAAACCGAAAAAAAAGAAGCTGAAGAAAAATTTAAAGAGATAAACGAAGCTTATCAAGTTTTATCTGACCAAGATAAAAGAGCAAAATATGATAGATTTGGTCACGCTGCTTTTGAAAACGGTGGCGGAGGTTACGGAGGAGGATTTGAAGGATTCTCTGGAAGTGGCTTTGAAGATATTTTCTCATCTTTCTTCGGTGGAAGTGGATTTGGTGGAGGTGCTCAACAAAGAGGACCAGAACCTGGTGAAGACTTAAGAGTTGATGTAACTATTACCTTAGAAGAAGTTGCAAAAGGTGGAGAAAAAGAGATAAGATACACAAGAAGAGCAAAATGTAAAGCTTGTAACGGAACTGGTGCTGAACCAGGAAGCAAGATGAAAACTTGTGATAAATGTGGTGGAAAAGGTAGAATTGAAAAAATTCAAAGAACAATGCTTGGAAACTTTAAAAGTGTTGAAGAATGTGATAAATGTAAAGGTAAAGGACAAATACCAGAAACTAAATGTAAAAAATGTGGTGGTACAGGTTTAGAAAGAGAAAATGTAGTTAAAAAAATAAAAATACCAGTAGGTATCCATGATGGACAAAGATTAAGAATCCATGGAATGGGAGATGCTAGTGCTGAAGGTGGAATTGATGGAGATTTATACATCTTCTTCCATGTAAAAGAACACGATTTCTTTGTAAGAGATGGAGAAAATATAATCTGTGAAGTACCTATCACTTATGCAAAAGCAGCTCTTGGTGGAGAAGTAGAGATCCCTACATTAAATGGGAAAAAAGCTATAAAAATACCAGCAGGAACTCAAAATGGAAAAATCTTTAAATTAAGAGGAGAGGGAATTAATAATCCTAGAGCTTATGGAGCTGGAGACCAACTTGTAAAAATAGTTATAGAAGTTCCAACAAATTTAAACGATACTCAAATAGAACTACTTAAAAAATTTGACGAAAGCCTAAAAGATAAAAATTATAAAATGAATAAAAGCTTTTTAGATAGACTTAAAGATTTATTCAAATAAAAATTGAAAAATAAATATAACTATGATATACTTAGATATGAATAAAAAACTGGGAGGGCGATTTGATGCAAGAAATATTTGCTAGATACGGAACACTTATAATGATAGCTGTTTGGATAATTGTTATCTATGTGTTTATGATTTTACCTAATAAGAAAAAACAAAAGAAACAAAATGAAATGTTAAATAGCTTAAAAGCTGGAGATACAGTAGTTACAGTTGGTGGAATAAAAGGTGTTATTTCAAGTGTAGAAGAAGCTTTTGTCGTAATTAGAATAGATAAAGGTGTTCATATGACAGTTAGAAAATCAGCAATTGCTGGTCTTTTAGATTAATCTGTTGAATAAAAACGGCAATTAATTTAATTGTCGTTTTTTTGTATTTATATTAAAATTTTTAGGACGGTCTTATGGTAAAAAAAATATATACAGTTTTAATTTTTCTTTTAACGTTTGCTCTATCTTTTTCATCTAATATTAAAAATGTAAGATTTAATAGCTATCCTACACAAGTTGTTTTTGATTTAGATGAAACAAAACCTATATACATAAGTGAATATGACGAAACAAGTCGTACTCTATTTGTTGAGGTAGGAGGAGTGACAGACCATTATGATAAAAAGGTAACAAATAAACTTCCTAAATATGTGGAGAGTATTCAAGAATATAAATATGACGGCTCTCACGGATTTTTCTTAAAACTACAAAAAAATATATTTCATAAAGTGAGCGTAAGAAAAAATCCAAATAGATTAGTTATAGATCTATCTAAAAGTAGAAACATAAAACAATATACAGTTGTCATTGACCCAGGGCATGGAGGAAAAGACTCTGGAGCTATTGGAATAAAAAATGTAAAAGAAAAAGATATGGTTTTGAATATAGGAAAATATCTAAGAGATGAACTTAAAGAAGATTTTAATGTAGTAATGACGAGAGATAGAGATGAATTTATCTCCCTTACAAATAGAAGTAGAATAGCTAATAAAAAAGGAGCAGATATTTTTATAAGTATTCATGCTAACTCCTCAAATCAATCATCTCATAATGGAATGGAAATATTTTATTTTTCAAAGAAATCATCACCATATGCTGCTAGTGTAGCTAGATATGAAAACAGTTTCGGAGAGAAATATGGTGAAAATACAAGTTCAATCGTTCAGATAGCTGGTGAAATAGCTTACAATAAAAACCAAGAAAAAAGTATACCTTTTGCTAGTAATCTAACAAAAAATCTTTCTAAGACAATGGGTATGCGTAATAGAGGAATACACGGAGCAAACTTTGCTGTACTTAGAGGGGTAAATTGTCCAGGGATTTTAATAGAGGTTGGATTTATAAAAAGTCCAAAAGATTATTCTATAATAAATTCAAGAAGTCATCAAAAGAAAATGGCTAAAAATATAGCTGATCATATAAGAAATTATTTTTATTAGGAGAACTTAATGATAAATTTTAGAAATAATAACGAAGAGAATAATGAGAAAAAGAAAAATCTGAAATATGAGCCAGAGAGTTTACATCTAAATGTTTTTATTGAAAAAGATGATTTAGATGAAGAAAAATCAGAAAAAAAAGAAGATATAAAAAAATCAAAATTTAACTTTGATAAAAAACAAAAAAAATCTAACTCTCCAAGTGCAACAAAAGAGATTTTTTCTTTAATTAAAGAAAATCTTTCAAAGATAAAAAAATCTTTTGCAGATGGAGAAAACCTGTCAATAAAAATAATGGTAGGTCTTTGGTGTGTTACTATTATTTCTGGAATTCTATATTTTAACTCTTCAAGTAATGATGCACCAAAAGTTGTATTTGAAAGAAAATCAACTATAAAAGAGAGTGAAAAGGAAAAAATATATATATTTTTCCCAGAAGGAGAAAAATTAGTAAGTTCTGAACTTGAAGTTAATAAAATAGAAAATAAAAATATGCTTATGAGAAGAACTTTAGATGAAACAATAAGAAGATTAAAAGAGCTTGATAAGATACCAAATATAAATGAAAAAGTAGAGGTTTTCTGTTACTTAATAGATAATGTTGTCTATTTAGATCTACCAGAAAAACTTTTTGACAAAGTAAAGAGTCCAAAAGATGAGTTACTTTTAATTTATTCTTTTGTAAATACAATGACAAATGTTGATACAAATATAAAAACAGTTAAAATCTTGATAAATGGTATGGATACGGACAAAGTAAAATATGCTAATCTGAAGAGAGATTTTAAATTTAGAAAAGATATTTAGGGTGTTCAAACACCCTTTTTTTGCAAGGAGATAAAATGGATATAGAAAAATTAAGAGAGATTGTAAAAAATAAACTCCCAGAAAAAAGATATATTCATACATTGGGAGTTGAAAAAGTGTGTGTGGAGCTTGCTAAAAAATATGGAGTAGATGAGGAAAAAGTAAGAGTTGCTGCACTACTTCACGATTATTTAAAAAAAGATGATGTGGAAACTTTAAAAGAGATTTGTAAAGATATGCCTGAGGCTAAAGGGTATGAAAATCTTCCAGAAATTTTTCATGGTCTTGCAGGGTATGAAGTTGTAAAAAAAGAATTTGGGATAGATGATGAGGATATACTAAATAGTATAAAATATCATACTATCGGAAGAAAAAATATGTCAATTCTTGAAAAAATAATCTACATAGGAGATGCTATTGAAGAAAATAGAGATTATCCAAATGTCGATGAGATTAGAAAAAGAACTTTTCAAGATATAGATGAGGGAATAATTTTTGAAATTAGTAGAAAGCTTGAATATTTAAAAGAAAAAGGTGGAATTATCCATAAAAATACAAAAGAGATGCTAGAAGACTTAGTTTCAAAAAGAAAGTTGAAACAATAGGGAGGTAAAAAATGGACATAAAAAGAGATTTAGAAGTGCTAAAAAAATATTTTACTGACCATCAAAAATCAGTTGGAATAGATGAGATTTATAAGATTTTATCTTGGTCTTCAAAGTTAAAAAAGAAAAATAGAGATATTTTAGATTCTTGGGTAGAGCTTGGAGAGCTTGTAAAAAATAATAAAGGAAAATATAATATTCCTGAAAATATTGGAATGGTTTGTGGAGAGTTTAGTGTAATAAGAAATAAATTTGCTTTTGTTGACACTGAAACAGAGGGAATTTTTATTCCTAAAAATGGATTTAATGGAGCATTAAATGGTGATATAGTTTTAGTCAGAATTACAAAAGAGAGTAGAAACTCTGATAAAAAAGAGGGAGAAGTCTATAAAATCATAAAAAGAACTAATGATACAGTTATTGGTATTTTACAAAAACAAAAAAGTTTTGGATTTGTTACTCCAACTCACTCTTTTGGAAAAGATATATATATTCCTAAAAAATTTACAAATATTGCTCGTGACGGAGAGTTAGTAGTTGTAAAAATAGATTTCTTTGGGGACAAAGAGAGAAAACCTGAGGGAAAAATCATAGAAGTTTTAGGAAATCCTCTTGATAGTAAAGTTATGATGGAGGCATTACTTAGAAGAGAAAATCTGTCAGAAGATTTTCCACAAGAGGTAATGAGAGAGGCGAGAGAAACTCCTCAAGAAGTTCACCAAGATGAGATAAATTCAAGGGTGGATTTAAGAAATCTTTCGATAATAACAATTGACGGAGCTGATGCAAAAGATTTAGATGACGCAGTATATGTTGAGAAAAAAGAAAATGGAAATTATAGACTTATCGTTAGTATTGCAGATGTAAGTTATTATGTAAAAGAGGGCTCTGCAATGGATAAAGAGGCACTTAGAAGAGGAAACTCAGTTTATCTTGTAGATAGAGTTCTTCCAATGCTACCGAGAGAACTTTCAAATGGAATCTGTTCTCTAAATCCAAATGAAGATAAACTTACTTTTACTTGTGAAATGGAGATAGACTCTCTTGGAAAAGTAAAAGATGTAAAAACTTACAAAGCTGTAATAAGAACAGCCTATCGTATGACTTATACTGATGTAAATAAAATTTTGGAAAATGATGAAGAAATCTGTAAAAAATATGCACCGATAAAAAATATGGTGGATATGATGCTTGAACTTTCTAAAATTATAAGAAATGTAAAACATAGTAGAGGAAGTATAGATTTTGATCTACCAGAAATAAAAGTTGTCTTGGACGAAAAATTAAAAGTTGACCACTTGGAAAAAAGAGAAAGAGGAGAGGCTGAAAAAATAATTGAGGACTTTATGATTGAGGCAAATGAGGCTGTAGCAGAGAAACTTTTCTGGTTAGAAGTGCCAAGTATCTACAGAACTCACGAAAAACCAGATGCTGAGAGAATACAAGAGTTAAATGATGTTCTTGGAAAATTTGGTTATAAAGTTATGTTTGGTTCTGAGGGAGTTCACCCTAAAAAATTCCAATCAATTATTGAAGATTCTCAAATAAAAGGTATAAGTATGATAGTTCATAAGATGATACTTATGGCATTAAAACAAGCTAGATATACACCAGAAAATATTGGACACTTTGGTCTTGCGTCAAGCTATTATACACATTTTACTTCTCCAATAAGAAGATATTCAGACCTTATGATTCATAGAATTTTGGGAGAAACTTTGGTAGGTTATCCAAAGAAAAAATATTTAGAAAAACTGGAAAAAAATCTTCCAACAATCTGTACAGCGATTTCTAAAACAGAGAGAGATGCTATGAAAGTGGAAGAGGAAAGTAAAAAAATAAAAATAGTAGAATATATGCTTGATAAAATTGGAGAGGTTTTCAAGGGAACTATTGTTGGAATTTCCAATAGAAAAGTTTTTGTAGAAACTGAAGAGCTTGTTGAATGTATGTGGGACGTTACAAACTCTCCACATTATTATGAGTTTGATGAAAAAAATTATGCAATGATAGATACAGATAGTGGAGAGATTTTCAATCTTGGAGATAAACTTGATGTAATAGTTGTAAGAGCTGATATGTCAGACTTAGAGGTTGAAGTGGCTCCATACAATGAAGAATATTTTTCTGAGAGAAGAAACAGAAGAGGTGAAAGATGATTTTAGCAAATAATAAAAAAGCTTACTTTGATTATTTTATAGAGGATAAAATAGAGGCTGGGATTGAGCTTGTAGGTAGTGAAGTAAAATCTATAAAAGCTGGGAAAGTAAGTATAAAAGAATCTTTTGTAAGAATTATAAAAGATGAAGTGTATATAATGGGAATGTCAGTCGTTCCTTGGGAGTTTGGAAGTGTATATAATCCTGAAGAAAAAAGAGTGAGAAAACTTTTACTTCATAGAAAAGAGATAAGAAAACTTCACGAAAAAGTAAGCCAAAAAGGATATACTATCGTTCCTTTAAATGTTCATTTATCAAAGGGATATGTAAAAGTTGATATTGCTCTTGGTCGTGGTAAGAAAACTTATGACAAAAGAGAAAGTATAGCGAAAAAAGATCAAAAGAGAGATATTGAAAGAGCAATGAAAGAGAGATATTAAAATTTTAAAACTGCTAGAGAAAGTCTAGCAGTTTTTTAATATCTTTTCATAGGGATTTTTCGTCAAATAAAATATGGAGGTGTTAAAGTGAAAATAAAAGATAGATGGCTTGATATTAGAGAGGATACTAGAAAAACTATCCTTGCAAAAGAAAATACTATTCAAGATATAAAAAATATTATTTTAGAAAAAATAGAAACTATTCAACATACTACAATGTCAGAAGAGAGGGACTCAAAACTTCGTCAACAGATAGGGATTATGTTTTCTATGGTAAAAGAAAATTTTAATATTTATAATACTTTAGGAGAGGCGAAAATCTGGTCAGAAGAAAGCGGGATTACTTACAAAGAAAAAGGAAATAGTGTATTTTTAGCAGTAATTCACTGTATTTTAGTTTATTCAATTTGGTTTAGTTTTTCACAAGGTTTAAAAAATAAACTTTATACAAATGTTGGAGGAGCTATTGTTGGATTTATCTGCGAGGCTATAATAGTTTTACTTATACTAAAAAAATATAGAGAAAAAACAAAAATAATAGATAAAATCCAAAAGACAGAGATAAATATTGATGTAGAAAAACTTTTAGTTTTTATGGATAGAACTATGGAATCAATGGACAGATATATAGATGAGTTTGTGATTTTAAATGGTTTGGAAAATAAAAACGATATGAATATTGATAAAAATATCTTAGAGATTTTCCAAAAAATAGATGAGATAGAAAAAACTGATAATAAACAGATAATATCAACTCTTAATAGGGAAACAGCAAATGTATTACTTTCTAATAATATAGAAAAATTAGATTATTCAGATGAAACAGAAAAGTATTTTGATGTTTTCCCAAGTAAAACCTCTTCAATGACTATAAAATCAGCTTTTGTTGATAGGGATAGCAAAAAAGTATTGGCAAGAGGAGTGGCTACTAAAAAAATTTAAAGTGGAGGTAAAAAATGAGATACTTAGGATTTGATTTAGGTGACGGAGAAAGTACAGTTGCTGAAATATCATCAGCTAGTAAAGATATAGAGCCTATAATTTTATCATTAGGGGACAAAAAAAGTTTTATCTCTGCTGTGGCTTTAGACGGAGATGAGATTTTAATCGGAGAACAAGCAATATCTTTGGGGGATAAAAATTCCTTAAGAGTTAGATTTAAAAGTCGTTTCTCAGAAAAATCAGAGATTTCAGAAAATGATATAGTTCTTTTTGCAAAAGGTGTTGTACAAAAACTTTCTAAGCTAGAGCTTGGGAATGATATTCAAATAACAGTAGGTTGTCCAGCTGGTTGGGATTTAGAGATGAGAAAAAGATATAGAAATCTTTTGATAAAAGCTGGAGTTCCAAATGTAAGAGTTATATCAGAGTCAAGGGCGGCTTTTCTCTATGCTCGTGAGGCAAAAAATATAAGGGTCAATCCAGAACTTCTGAAAGAAAGTGTGTTAGTTGTAGATATTGGTTCGTCGACTTTGGATTTTGCCTATATAGTAAATGGAAAAGAAACAGGGATTGGAGTTTTTGGAAATAATAATCTTGGAAGTGGTTTGATAGATAAATATCTTTTGGAAGAGGCAATCTCTCAAAGTATTGATAAAGAAAAAATAAAAGAAACTTTTGATGAAAGTTATGGTTGGCGTTGTTATGCAGAGCTAGTGGCTAGAAAGGTAAAAGAAAAATATTTTACAAATGAGGATTTATATAAAAATTCCTTTTATGAAGAGGTAGTATCCCTTTATTATGATGGAATACAAAATCTTTCTATAAAAGCTAACGAGGAGATTATAAGAAAAATTATAAATAAACCTATACCAGAGCTAAATGGAAAATCTTTTGTAGAGGGGATACAATATTCTCTTTATGAGTCAGCAAAAGTTACAAAGGATAATCCACCAAAACTTTTGATACTGACTGGTGGAGCTTCGAGAATGAAATTTTTTAGGGAGCAATGTAAATTTTCATTTCCTAATGCAATAATAGTTAATTCTGAAGAGCCAGAGTTTTCTATCGGAAAAGGTTTGGCATATTCTGGAATTATAGATGAAAGATTGAGAGAGTTTAGAGAGGAAGTAAAAGACTTTATAAATAGCGGAGTGGTAGAAAAAAATGTAAAGGAGGATATTTATTCTCTTGTATATCCAATGGTTGAAAAAATAACTGAGTTTGTTATAAATACAAGTATCCTGCCAAATATCTCTCTTTGGAAAAAAGGTCAGATTGATACAATTGAGGAGATGAATGGAATTATTTCTCAAAAGGTAAGGGAGATACTAGAGCCAGGTGAGATAAAATCTCTTTTGGAAGAATCAATAATCGGTTGGTCAGTAAAACTTTGTGATAAATTGCAAGTACCTATTGATGAGATTTGTGATAGATATATGATACCAAAAGAGGAGATGAATCTTTTGGCAGTGGATATAAAAACAGATTTTCACAATATAGATTTTTCTATAAAAAATCTTCAAGGGGAAAATATAATAAATGGAATAGTTTCTCTTATAGTTGGAGTTTTGATTGGAATGCTTTGTGGAGGAAGTGGTACAGCTCTTATAGCAACAGGTCCTCTTGGATTTTTAGGTGGAGCAATAATTGGAATTTTAGCTGGAATGGTGGGATTTAATAGAAGTAAACACCTGTTTATTAAAAAATCTGTGCCAGTTCTTCTTAGAAAACTTGTGAGAAAAGATATGTTTTTATCTGATAAAACTCGTGAAAAACTAAATAAAGCTATATTTGATGAGCTTGAAAAAAATGGAAATAGTTTTGTGGAGGAATTATCTCATAATATTTCAAGAGAGTTAAATCAAAAATTAGAAAAATTAGCTCAAGATGTGGAGATTTTAATTTTTTAATTTATAAAAAAACCCAAAGGGTTGAGGTTACAGATAAGATTAATAATAAAAGCTCCCAAAAAATTGAGAGCCTTTATTCTAAGCTTAATTTTAATATCATCTAGGTACCCAGCGGGTATTTACATATGTATTATAAAATATTTTAAAAAAAGTCAAATTAAAAGAGGTTACTGTATAATTACAATAACCTCAATTTTTTTATTTAGTCATAAAACTATTTAACTAAGTTTACTCCGTCCATTTCAGCTGGTTTTTCAATTCCTAAGATGTTTAACATTGTAGGAGCAAGGTCAGCTAATTTTCCATCTTTAACTTCTAAACCTTTAGTATGGTTAGATACATAGATGAAAGGAACTTTGTTTATAGTATGAGATGTAAATGGAGCTCCAGTTACTGGATCAACCATTAATTCTGCATTTCCGTGGTCAGCTGTAACAAGTAAAGTTCCATCAAGTGATAAAACTTTTGTAGCTACTTTTTTAATACATTCGTCAACAGCTTTGATAGCTTTTTCAGCAGCTTCAACAACTCCAGTATGTCCAACCATATCAGGGTTAGCAAAGTTTACGATAAATACATCATATTTGTTAGAGTCTAAAGCTTCTAAAAGTCCATCACAAACTTCATAAGCTGACATTTCTGGTTTTAAGTCATATGTGGCAACTTTTGGAGATGCAACAAGTTTTCTGTCTTCTCCTTCATATTGAGTTTCTTTTCCACCGTTGAAGAAGAAAGTAACATGAGCATATTTTTCAGTTTCAGCAGTTCTGAATTGTTTTAATCCAGCTTTAGAAATTACTTCACCAAAAGTATTTTTTATTTCTTGGTCTACATAGATAACTGGTGCATCTATTGTAGCGTCATATTGTCTCATACAGTAAACTTTTACTGGAGCAATATTTCTTTCGAAATAAGGGAATTCTTTATCGTTTAAAGCTCTAGTTATTTGTCTAGCTCTATCAGGTCTGAAGTTGAAGTTTATAAATACATCTCCTTCTCTGATTAATCCTTCTTTGTCGATTACAGTTGGTTCTACGAATTCGTCTGTAATTCCTTTATCATAAGATGCTTTTATAGCTTCTGCAACAGAAGTTCCTTGAACTCCATTTCCGATAGTCATATTGTCATAAGCTTTTTTAGTTCTGTCCCAGTTTTTATCTCTGTCCATAGCAAAATATCTTCCAGAGATAGTAGCTATTTTACCATAGTTTAATTCTGCCATTTTATCTTCTGTTTGTTGTAAGAATCCAGCACCAGAAGTTGGAGCTGTATCTCTTCCATCTAAGAAAGCGTGAAGATACATTTCTACTCCATATTTTTTACCCATTTCTAAAAGTCCGAAACAGTGTTCAGTGTGAGAGTGAACTCCTCCGTCTGATAAAAGTCCTCCAATGTGAACTCTGTTGTTATGGTTTTTAGCATATTCAAAAGCTTCTTTTAATACAGGGATTTCAAAGAAAGCTCCATCTTTTATATCTTTACTGATTTGAACAAGTGGTTGGTATATAACTCTTCCAGCTCCAATGTTTAAGTGTCCAACTTCAGAGTTTCCCATTTGTCCAGCAGGTAATCCAACATATTCTTCAGAAGCGAAAAGTTCTGAGTGTGGATATTTTTCTAAAAGACTTAAGTAAAAATCTGGGTGAGCGTTTTTAATAGCATTTACGCAAGAATCACAAGTACTGATTCCCCAACCGTCTAATATCATTAACATTAATGGTTTTTTTGTCATTTTTCTAATTCCTTCCTAAAAATAAAATTTAATTATAATCCAGCTTTAACTATTTTAGAGAAATCTTGAGCTTTTAAAGATGCTCCTCCGATTAATCCTCCGTCAATGTCAGCTTGAGCAAGTAATTCTTGAGCGTTTTCTGGTTTCATAGATCCACCATATTGGATAGTGATTTCGTTAGCAACTTCTTCACCGAACATTCTTGCTAATTCTTCTCTTATAGCTTTGTGAGTTTCTTCAGCTATTTCAGGAGTAGCAGTTTTTCCAGTTCCTATTGCCCATACTGGTTCGTAAGCGATAACAACTTTTTTAGCTTCTTCAGCAGTAAGACCAGCAAGTCCTCCGTTGATTTGAGTTTTGTTAACGTCGTTAGTTCTTCCAGCTTCTCTGTCTTCTAATTTTTCTCCGATACAAAGGATTGGAGTCATTCCATGTGCTAATACACATTTAACTTTTTCATTTATAAATTCATCAGATTCTTTGAAATATTCTCTTCTTTCAGAGTGTCCAAGGATTACATATTCAACACCGATTTCTTTTAACATAACAGGAGAAACTTCACCAGTATATGCTCCAGATTCTTTAGGGTAAACGTTTTCAGCAGCGATTTTAATATTGCTTCCAGCAACAGCTTTTACTGCGTCAGATAAAGCTGTGAAAGGTGCTCCGATAACGATTCCAACAGAGTCGATTCCTTTTACGATTTCTTTTAATTCTGTTAACATTTCAACAGCTTCTTTATTAGTTTTGTTCATTTTCCAGTTTCCAGCGATTATTGTTTTTCTCATAACTGATCCTCCTAAAAATATTTAATTTATATTATTCTTTTACAAATAGATTTTACCATATTCTTAAAAAAAATACTAATTTTCTATAAGTTAATAAGTTGATTTTTTTTGATTAATTTTTATACATTATTTATTAATTTGTATGATTTGAAGAATCTTCATCTATTAAGATGTCTTTTTTGTAACTTTCGATGTTCTCTCCTAGAGCAGAAAGCATATCTGAGATTTCAAACTCCAGTATATCAAAGGCTGTTTCATAATCTCCACTATCAATAGCTTTTAAAAGATTATTATAACTATCTTTGAACTCCTCTAAAAGTTCGTTATAACCAAAATATAGATAGTCTACATAGGTATTTTCTTTTAAGCTATATAAAAGATTTAAAGTCCAGTTTAAAAAACTTAAAATCTCATTTATTTTCATATCATAAGTGAATGGGTCAAGCTCGTAATCCTCTAAGATTTTTAAAGATTTAAAATATTCTTGTATATACTCTTCTAAAAGAAAAAGTGAGTGGTATAAAATATTTCTGTGGCTTTTAGTAAAAATCTCAATTAAAGTAACCTTAGATATATCAACAATAGAGGCAGTGTTAAGAACTACTCCGTCAACTATTATTGTTTCTAAGATTTTATCCTCTGTTTTTAATTTTTTAGTGATTTCGTTTATCAGTTCTCCAAAACTATTAAAAGTTTTATTTATAATAAACTCTTTGTTATCTACTAATATTTTCATTTTTTCTCCCCAAATTAGATTTTTCAAAAGTCTTAGCCATTGAAAAAACAAAGATAGTTACACTTTTTGGCTTTCCTATGAGATTGATCTCTTTTATAATCTCGCCGATTGTACTACCAGTAGTTATAATATCATCAATTATCAAGATATTTTTGCCATTTACCTCAAAAGGTATAGAAAAGGCATTTCTAATATTAAATTTTCTCATATTTTTGTCAAGTAAAAGACTCATATGTTTTGTGTCTTTTGTTCTTATTATTCTTTGATAGTCTATATCTAGAATATCCAAAATATATGACACTTGATTAAATCCACGAGAAAAAAACCTTTTCTTATTTAAAGGTACAGGGATAATAATATCGATATCTTTTTCTTCAATAACTTTTTTTAAATTTCTCTCAATCAAATGACTTATAAAAAAACCTAAATATTTCCTGTTGTAAAATTTATAATTTTTTATTAAATTCTTAAAATCGCTATCATATTTGAAAATATAATAGATATTTTTAAAATTTTTTAATTGGTTGTTGTTTTTAAATTTTTCTTGGCACTTTTTACAGATGTAAATCTCAGAACTAGATAAAATTTCATTACATACACTACATCTATCATAATAGAAAAATTTTCTAAGGTACTGGCTTAGGTGTAGGGGCATCTTTTTCCTTTAAGTCTTTGTTTACGACTTTGGCTGAGTACATCTCAGTATATCCACAGTCAGCACAAATTTTTAAGTAATAAGTACCAAACTCAAGTTTTAGCTTTGCATTTTTTTCAGGAAATACAGCAGTTTTTACCAAAAAATCAGCACTACCGCACTTAGGACATCTAAAATCCAATTTCATCACCCCACATTATATTTTTAATCCAATGGCAATTACCCTTTTCATCAAATACCACTGCGTCAAAACGAAAATTAAAATTTTCTAACCTATGCTTATAAAGAAAGTTTTGAGCAGTGAGATACATTTTCTTTTGTTTTGTATAAGATATTGCATCAAATCCAGTTCCAAAATTTTTAGAACTCCTTTGTTTTACCTCTACAAAAACAATAAGGTCAGATTTTCTTAAGATTATATCAATCTCTCCATACTTACAGTAAAAATTTTTTTCTAAAAGAGAAAATCCCTCTTTTTCTAAAAAATTAAGGGCTAAATTTTCAAAATATTCTCCTTGAACTCTTTTATTTAAAAAATTTTTCATATAAGCACCACCAATACTATTTAGATAGAATTTTTTTTAAAAAAGTTTTTCTATGGATTGGAAGAACACCTTTTTCTAGTAAAATTTCTCTATGAAGTTTTGTTCCATAACCTTTGTGTTTTTCAAAATGATACTCTGGATAAATCTCAGCAAATTTTAACATTATTCTATCTCTCGTAACCTTTGCAATAATAGAGGCAGCAGCAATAGACAGAGATTTTGCATCGCCTTTTACCAAAAATTCTTGTTTTCCATTATATTTTTTTATAAGTTTATTACCATCAACTAAAACAGTGTCAAAAGTAACATCAGAATTTTTGCTAACATCTTCGATAGCTCTATTCATAGCTATAAAAGTAGCCTCTAAAATGTTTACTTCATCTATCTCTTCAACTGAGGCAATCCCAACTCCAACATCACAGTAAGTTAGAATTTTATCAAAAAGTTCTTCACGTTTTTTTTCACTAAGTTTTTTAGAATCATTTATCATCTCGAAAAAATCGTGATATTGGTGGATTTTAACAGCAGCAGCAACAACTGGTCCAGCAAGTGGTCCACGTCCAGCCTCATCAACTCCTAAAATATCTCCTTTTTCCTTATCAAATTCATAAAGACTACTCATTGTTATCACCGTTTTCTTTTATAATATCTATGTTTAATTTTAATTTTTTTGCAACTTCTACAAAATCACTTGGTAATTCTCCAAATATTTTTAAAGGCTCATTTGTTATTGGGTGGTTAAACTCTAAAAAGTATGCATGTAGCATTTGACGACTAGCTATCTTTGAAGGGTTTCCATAAGTGTCATCACCTAAAATTGGGTGGTTAAGATATTTCATATGAACTCTTATTTGATGAGTTCTACCAGTTTCAATATGAACTTTTACCAATGAAAAATCTTGTACCTCGTCAATAACTTGGTAGTTACTTATAGCTGGTTTTCCATTTATCTCTACAACAGCCATTCTTTTTCTCTCTGTTGGGTCACGACCAATAAGATTTTCTATTCTTCCAGATTTTTCACTGAAATTTCCTTTGCAGATTGCAATATAAGTTTTTTTAATATCTTTTGTTTTAAATTTTTCAATAAGTTTTTCAGAGGCTCTGTCAGTTTTTGCAATAACTATTAAACCACTTGTATTTTTATCTAACCTGTGGACAATACCCGGTCTTACTTTTTCTGTTTCAATGTTTGCTAGAGTTTTAAAATGAAATAAAAGTCCATTTACAAGAGTACCACTTACAATATCTTGGGCAGGGTGTACAGTTAGACCTGCTGGTTTATTAATAACCGCAATATCTTCATCTTCGTAAACTATATTTAATGGGATATTTTCAGGTAAAATCTCTTTTACTTCTTCCTCAGGTAAAGTTATTTCAATTATTTCATTTCCTTTTAATTTTAATGAAGATTTATTGCAAATTTTTTTATTAACTAAGACATTTCCGTCATCTATAAGCTTTTGAATAAAAGCTCTACTAGTATCAGAAATATTTTTTTGTAAAAAAACATCTATTCTTTTTCCAATAAATTCCTCTGTAACGTTTAAAATAATTTTTTCCATTAATTTCTCCATAAAAATCAGTTATTATACTAATTATAACATTGATAAGAGTAAAATGAAACAAAAAAATAAAAAATACACGTTGACAATAAGTATAAAAGATGATATGATTTTCTGTGGAATAATCAAATATTTTAGGTAGAGGTTGCAAGAAACATTATTAAATCTTTGGAGCTTAGCAAGGCTATGAAAAAGATTGAAAGGGGATTTTGCCGAAAGGTTTGAGAGAGCTTAATCAAACACTTGGGACTGAGGAGAATATCTTCAGTACTGACATTAGTAGGACTAATGTAGGGCTATCATTTTAGATATTTTTTTGAAATTTTGCCTTATATTTTTTATAAGGCTTTTTTTATTGAAAAATTTGGGAGGAAAAATGACGAACAGTGAAAGAAGAGGGGTTTTTATTGAGGTTTTAAAACTCTCTCCAGTAGTTTTATTAGGAATATTAATGGTAGGAATGAAACTAGATTTTTTAGTAGCTGCACCAATAGCAACTATCTATGTGGCTATTATAGCTTGGCTAACTGAAAAATTTACTTTTAATAAAATAGTAGAAAAAGCTGTGGATAGTGTAAAAGAGATCCAACTTGTATTTTTTATACTTATGCTTGCTTATGCTATGGCAGAGGCATTTATGGCAACAGGAGTTGGGGCGTCAATTATCATTATGGCTTTAAATTTTGGTTTGACTGCAAAAACTATTGCTGTAACAGGAATAATAGTTACAAGTGTTCTTTCAGTAACTATCGGAACTTCTTGGGGAACTTTCGCAGCTTGTGCTCCAATATTTCTATGGCTAAACCATATTGTTGATGGAAATATAATTTTAACTCTTGGGGCTATTGCAGGGGGAGCTTGTTTTGGAGATAATATTGGACTTATCTCTGATACTACTGTTGTAAGTTCTGGAATACAAAAGGTAGAAGTAATCCATAGAATAAGACACCAAGGTGGTTGGTCACTACTTTGTTTGGTAGCTGGGATAATAACTTTTTATCTTGCATCAGTTGTAATGGGATTACCTGATGTTGTGGGAAATGCAAGAGATGCCATTAACGAGATACCTCAAGATGTGTGGGTGGCACTAGCTCGTGAGAGAGAATCAGCAGTGATTTTACTTGAACAGGTAAAACAAGGTGTACCACTTTATATGGGAATGCCACTTCTTCTTGTATTAGGGGCTGCTATAAAAGGAATGCCTACTTTGATGTGTCTGTTTATAGGGATAATGAGCTCTCTAGGATTTGGACTTTATGCAGGAACTGTTGATAATATAAAAGATTTCTTGGGACTTATGTATTCTGGTTTTTCTGGAGCTGGTGGAAGTGTTATTGTAATGATGATGTGGATAACAGCTTTTGGTGGAATAATGGGAAGTATAAATGCTTTTGAGCCACTTTCTAGAGTTGTAAGAAAGTTATCTAAAAATGTAAGACAACTTATGTTCTTCAATGGAATATTTGCAATATTAGGAAATGTTTCTTTAGCTGATGAGATGGCACAGATAGTAACTATAGGACCAATTATAAAAAATCTTGTAGATGAAAATGTGGAAGGGTTTGAAGAGGATAAATATAAATTAAGACTTAGAAACGGTTGCTTTAATGATGCAATGGGAGTTTTTGGTTCTCAGTTTATTCCTTGGCATACTTATACAGTGTTTTTTACAGGGATAGCAAATGTAGTTTATCCACTTTATAAATTTGTGCCAACAGATATTATAAAATGTAACTTCTTGGCAATGATAGCGGTATTCTCTATACTTATACTTACTCTAACTGGTTGGGATAGATTTGTGCCACTATTTAAACTACCAAGTGAGCCAACTGTAAGACTAAAAAAATAATATATAAAAAGGGGCTATTGCATTTTTTATAAAAAATTAAATTTGCAACAACCTCTTTTATTTTATATTAAATTATAAATTATTTTTTTATATATCTATTTACAATTTCATCATATTTTCCATTTGCTTTTAAGTTTGCAAGTCCTTTGTTAAACATATCCAAAAGTTCTTTATTTTCCCCTTTCATTACAGCAAAACCGTAAGAAGTTGGTTCTGCCACTTCTTTAAAAGGAATAATAAGGTCAAGACTACGAGAAATTTCATAACCTAAAACAGGATAATCTTCAAAGCACGCAACTGTATTTCCATAAATAACATCTTGGAACATAGTAGAAGATTCTTCAAATTGAACTATTTCAAACCCATATTTTTCTGAAATTGATTCAGCAAATTTGCAAGCTGCAGTTCCAACTTTTCCTGCAACTTTTTTTCCTCTTAAATCTTCAAAAGATTTTATACCAGAGTCTTTTTTAACTCCGATAGTTATACCTGTATCAAAGTAAGGTGAAGACATATCATATTTTTCTTTACGTGGTTCAGTGATTGACATTCCAGCGATAACTCCATCTGCTTCTCCTGTTTCAAGGGCAGTAAGAGCAGCAGCAAATCCTACAACATTAACTTCGTATCTAAATCCTTGATCAGCAGCTATTTCTTTTAAAAGCTCCATATCTATTCCAACTAACTCTCCTTTATCATTTTCAAATTCAAAAGGAGCATAAGTTGTGTCAGTTGCTATTTTGTAAATCTTTTCTTCTGCAAGATTCTCACTAGCTTGTTTTTCTTTTTTGCATCCTATGAAAATAGTAGAAAAACTGATACAAATTACCAAAAGTTTAAAAAATTTTTTCATAATTAATCCCTCCTAAAAAATTATAATATTTTATTTAAAAAGTTTACTGTTCTTTGATTTTCTGGTGCAGAAAAAATTTTTTCAGGAGTTCCTTCCTCCAAAATATATCCTCTGTCCATAAAAATTACACGATCAGAAACTTCTTTTGCAAACCCCATTTCATGTGTAACAACAACCATTGTCATTCCATCAATAGCCAGCTGTTTCATAACATCTAAAACTTCTCCTATCATCTCAGGATCAAGAGCTGAAGTAGGTTCATCAAAAAGCATAATATCAGGATTCATAGCTAAAGATCTAGCTATTGCTACCCTTTGTTTTTGTCCTCCTGAAAGATTATTAGGGTAAACATTTGCTTTATCCTCAAGTCCAACTCTTTTTAAAAGATCCATCGCTTTGGATATTGCCTCCTCTTTGGTTAATATCTTTAACATTACAGGAGCAAGAGTAATATTTTCTAAAACAGTAAGATGAGGAAAAAGATTAAAATGCTGAAAAACCATTCCTATTTTTTCACGAATTTTATTGATATTAATATTTTTTTTATTAATATGTTCTCCGTCTATAATAACCTCTCCACTGTCAAAATCTCCAAGTTTATTAAGGCATCTAAGTAATGTGCTTTTTCCAGAACCTGATGGACCTATGAGGCATACAACTTCTCCATTTTTAATTTGAAGATTTATATCTTTCAAAACTTTTAGCTTTCCAAAGGATTTTTGTAAGTTTTTTACTAAGATTTTATTTTCCATATTTTAATTTCACCTCCAAATATTTTGCTCCAAGAGAAAGAGAAAAGCAAACTGCGAAATAAAATATTGCTATAACTATCCAAATTGTCATTACAAGTGATGTTGAGTTTGCTGCAAGAATTTTTCCACTCATTGTAAGCTCCCTTATCCCAATTACAGATAAAATTGATGTGTCTTTTAAGGAAATTATACATTGATTTATTATTGAAGGAAGCATAATGCGAAATGCCTGTGGAAGAATAACTTTTCTTAAAGATTGTATATAGGAAAGCCCTAAACTTCTTGCTGCTTCCATCTGTCCTACATCAACAGCTTCAATTCCTCCTCTGATGATTTCTGCCATATACGCTCCTGAATTAAGTGATAAAGTTACTGCTCCAGCTGTAAATGCTCCACCTATTTCTGACCACGAAAAACCTGTCGGTTTTAATACTTGAGCAACTCCATAGTAAATAATAAATGCCTGAACCATCAGTGGTGTCCCTCTTATAATTTCCACATATGTTGATGCAAATCCTTTTAAAAATTTGTTTTTTGTTATTCTAAAAAGTCCAAAGAAAACTCCTAAGATTAAAGCAAAAACAAGTGATAAAACTGATAATTTTACTGTTTCCATCAAAGCAATGACAAGTGATGGAAAATATTTTATTAAAATTTTTACAACTTCCATAAATTCCCCTTTCTATGGTGTTTAATTTCTATATATTATTTTTTTGCTTTTCATAAATTGCTTTTACAAAACCTTTAAATAATGGATGAGGATTATTTGGTCTTGTTTTAAACTCAGGATGAAATTGTACAGCTATAAAGAATTTATGAATGTTTTCTGAAAGCTCTACAATTTCAGCAAACTTTTTATCAGGAGAGCTTCCTGAAATTATAAATCCTGATTTTTCAAATTCATTCTTAAATTTGCTATTAAATTCATATCTGTGTCTGTGTCTTTCAAAAATAAATTCTTTCCCATATAATTTTTCTGCTAAAGTTCCTTTTTTTATTTTACATGGATAAGCTCCTAATCTCATTGTTCCACCTTTATCTTCGATACTTTTTTGGTCTGCCATTATATCTATAACTGGGTAATCAGTTTCTTCGTCAAACTCTGTTGAATTTGCATTTTTCATATTAAGAATATCTCTGGCATATTCGATAACAGCTGTTTGCATTCCAAGACATATTCCAAGAAAAGGTATATTATTTTCTCTCGCATATTTTATAGCTTGAATTTTTCCTTCAATACCTCTGTTTCCAAATCCTCCAGGAACTAGTATTCCATTATAATCTTTTAAAGTAGAAATATCTAAGTTTTCTGCTTGTATATAATCTACATAAGCCTTATATCCTAAAGAATAAGCTGCGTTTTCTATAGCTTCATTTATACTTATATAAGCGTCTTTAAGCTCCACATATTTCCCTACAACAGCAAGTTTTATTTTTTCAATTGGATTTTTTATTTTATTGACCATCTCTTCCCAATTAGAAAGATTAATTTTTCTATCTTCTATTCCTAATTTTTTACATACTATTTTTGCAAACCCCTCTTTTTCCATAATCAAAGGAAGTTCATAAATTGTTAAAGCATCCTTTGCTTCTATTATTGCTTCTGGGTCTATATCACAAAACATTGAAAGCTTTTTTCTTATATTATCATTTATAGAATGCTCTGTTCTACATACTAATATATCAGGTCTTACTCCCATTCCCATAAGTTCTTTTACAGAATGTTGAGTTGGTTTTGTTTTTAATTCTTGAGCAGCTTTTATGTATGGAAGTAAAGTCACATGAACATATGCCACATTTTCTCTTCCTACATTATATTTGAATTGTCTTATAGCTTCTAAAAATGGAGTTGATTCTATATCTCCAACAGTTCCCCCTATCTCTGTTATAACAATATCAGAATTATTTATTTTTCCAGCTTTTTCTATTTTGGACTTTATTTCATCAGTTATATGTGGGATTGTTTGAATTGTTTTACCAAGATACTCTCCTTTTCTTTCTTTGGAAATAACAGATTGGTAAATTTTTCCTGTTGTGATATTACTATATTTTGTTAAATTTTCATCAATAAATCTTTCATAATGCCCAAGATCTAAATCTGTTTCTGCTCCATCTTCAGTAACAAATACTTCTCCATGTTCATAAGGATTCATTGTTCCTGGATCTATATTGATATAGGGATCAAATTTTTGAATAGTGACCTTATAACCTCTCTCTTTTAATAGTCTTCCTAGAGATGAAGCAGTTATTCCTTTTCCTAAAGACGAGACCACTCCTCCTGTTACAAAAATATACTTTGTTTCTTTCATAAAATAACCTCCATAAAAATTAGTATCAAAAAAAGACGAAAAAAAAATCGTCTTTTTATAGAAAAACTTTTATTTTTCTTAGGTATTATTTTTTTATGGAGGAAGTATATCACAATTATTTTTTTTATACAATAT
>George_p2__coassemble_399_pt1 | contig 57014 bp, 56 predicted proteins | sample George_p2__metabat2_low_PE_028 | metagenome-assembled genome bin George_p2 | reverse complement strand
ATTTCTTTCTTTAGTATATTCTTTTATTAGTAGTGTTGGATTTACCGAAGTCGGTTTAGCCGAAATCGGATTTTCCAATTGCGGTGAAACTTCTTTATTATCAATGCTTTTTTTTCTCTCTTTTTCTTTTTTCTGACTTGATATTTCTTTGTAATGTACAGTGCAGTTTTCAGGAATTTCTATAAAATTTTCTAAAATTTCTTCATATTTTGTAGGTACTTCAAAAACAAGATAAAAATTTTCTATTATCTTTCCTGATTTTCTAATTTCAAAATAATGACAATATTCAAACTCTCTAAGCTCATTTAAATATCCTCTTGTTTTATCTTTTTTATCTTTATCTTTTACAGTTGCTAAATGATTTAAATTAATTTTCCAGTCTTCAGGTCTTCCTATTAAATATGTCAAAAGTCCAGAAGCTCCCCAAGATAATCTACTGTCATTAATTCCCGTTTTATCTATTTGAATATATGGATTTTCTCTTTTTATTATTTTTACTATTGCCATTCTAAGCCTCCTAAAAATTAACTCGTCCTTACTCGTCCGTTTGTAAAAAAATATTTAGGACGATTTAAAATTTTTAGGATTTAAAACATCAAAAAAAGCCATAAAAATCAACTTTTATAGCTTCTAACTAATTATATTTTCTTCTGATTAGATTTCTCAAAATCCGCTGGTAGCAATACCTTGCGGGTTCGAGTCCCGCTCTAGGCACCATTTTTAGAAGTTTATCTCCTTGATGGGAGATTTTTTTATTTTTTGTATATATCTGCTTTTTTTAATTTTTAGAGCTATCTATAAAATAAATTATCTTATTTATATAAAAAAGACTGAAAAGTTTTTAATTAAAACCCTCAGTCTTAAAAATTATCCAAAAGAATATAAATAAAGAATTTATATTCTTTTTCATTTATTATTCAAATGCTTTTTCTCTTACTTTTTCCACTTCTTCAGGATATTTTACCATCTCTTCACCAAGTCTTCTACTTCCTGTCTTAGTTACTAAGAAATCTCCCTCATATCTCATTCCACCAAAGCCTATGTATTTTTCAAGCTCATCATAATTTATATATTCTACAAATTTTTCTTCATTTTTCCATTGTTTGATTAGTTCTGGTATAAAATATATTCCCGGCTCAACAGTAAAGATAAAATCTTCCTCTAACTCTCTTCCAAGTCTTAAAGATGCTAAACCAAATTGTTCACTTTTAAATTGTCCATTATAACCAACTATAACTTCTCCGATATTTTCCATATCGTGAACATCTAATCCCAGCATATGTCCTAGACCATGTGGCATAAATAAAGCATGAACACCCTTAGAAACTATCTCTTCTACATCACCTTTTAAAATATTTTTTTCCATTAATCCTTTAGTTAATACCTTACAAACTTCTAAATGAACCTCTTTATAAGTTATTCCCGGTTTTATAAGTTCGCTAGCTCTGTCAAACATAGATATTAAAAGGTTATACATCTCTTTTTGTTCAGGAGTAAATTTTCCAGAAACTGGCATTGTAGTAGTCATATCCCCACAATATCCATTTTCAAGTTTTGCACCAGCATCAATTAGTAATAAATCCCCCTCTTTTAAAATATTGTTGTGGTTGTGGTTATGAAGTATTTGCCCATTGATTGTGCAAATAGTATGGAATGATGTTCCACAGTTGTAGCTTTTAGCAACTTTTTCTATCTCAGCCACCACTTCATATTCTTTCATTCCCGGTTTTGCCACTTCCATAGCTTTAAGATGCATCTCTCTTGTAATATTTACAGCTTTTTCTATCTCTTGAACCTCTTCAGGAGTTTTAAAGTTTCTTTGTTCTGCCACAGCATAACCTAAAGCATCTGAAGAATATCTATTAACTTCACTTGGTTTTATTCTAAACCACTCAGATAGTTTTAGAATATTTTCTGGTAAATATTGATTTATGTAGTGAACTCTTCTACCAGCATTTCTGGCATCTCTTAAATAGTTCCCTAACTCTTCATAAGGGAAAACATTGTCTACTCCAACTAATTTACATTGGTCAGCCAAAGTTATTTGTGGTCCTCCCCAAATTATATCGTCTATTGTAAGCTCATTTCCAAAAATTATCTCTTGTTCTTTATCTATATCTATTATTCCCATAAGATTTTCTTTGTTCAAACCAAAGTAATAAAGGAATGTTGAGTCTTGCACAAAAGGAAAAGCATTGTCAAGATAACTTGTTGGAGAAAGGTTATTCCCACAAATCAAAATAACTCCTTTTTCAAATTGATTTTTTAGTGCTAATCTTCTTTTCTCATAAGTTCTTCTTGAAAACATATATATCCCCCTCGTTGTAAAAAAATAGTTTTATATAATTATAATATGTTTTTTTAGAAAAATCAACTTTTTATAACTTCTTTAAAAATTTTATTCATTGATAAATAAAGAAAAACTCATTTTTTTAATAAAAATTATTGACAGTTTTTATAAAATATGATATCATTATTCTCGTCTTGAGGGAGTGGAAAACAAAACCTACTAAACTTAAGAATGCCTGGATGGCGGAACAGGTAGACGCACAGGACTTAAAATCCTGTGGTATCTTGATACCGTGCCGGTTCGATTCCGGCTCTAGGCACCAATTTTAAGAATTAATCTCCTAGTTTTAGGAGATTTTTTTTATTCTTAGAATATTTTTCTCAATAAAAAAGGAATTACTAAATTTTATCTCTTTGGTAATTCCTCTTTTTTTAATTATTTCTTTGAAAACATTGGAACTATTTCTTCTTCTTCATCATAAGCGTCAAACTCTTTTTTAAGTTCAACATTTTCATACTCTAAGAAATACTTTCCAGTTTTTGGTATAGTACAGATTGTATTCTCTCCAAGATATAATATTTGTCCCTCTTGAATGAATAAAGCTCCGTTTAAGAAATCAAGTATTCTTCTTTTTACGCTATCATTTACATCTGATAGGTTTATATGAACATATTTTTGAGCTTTGATATACTCAATGTATTTCAAACACTCTTCAAATCTTTTTGGTTTAAAAAAAGCTATATCATAATTCATATTGTATCACTCCCTATATTTTTTCTTTTATGATTTTTATTATCTCTTCTTCTGTTAATGTAGTTGTAAATCCAGCAGCCTTTCTATGACCTCCACCATCAAAAGCTTTTGCCACTTCGTTTACGTCTATATCTCTTTTACTTCTTAGACTTCCTTTTATTTTTCCATTTCCCTCTTCTTTTAGGAAAACTGCTACTTCACAATCTTTATATTCAAGTAGTTTCTCAACTATTCCCTCTGTTTCATCTTTTTGAATATTATTTTTTGTCATAAAATCCTTTGTAAGTAAAAATGAAACCAGTTTTTTCTCGTTATCTATTTTCATTTCTGATAGAGCAATTCCCAAAGTTCTTATAAATCCTAAAGTTCTACTTCTATAAACCTCGTTTATTATATTATCTCTATCAATTCCTAGAGCTAATAACTCTCCAGCAGTTCTAAAAGTATCCATTGATGTAGAATCATATTGGAAATTTCCTGAATCTGTAACTATTCCTGTATATAGACTTTCTCCTGCCAAAGCATCTATCTCAATCCCTAAATCTTTTATAACTCCGTAGACAACTTCACTGGCTGAAGATATATTTTTCACAATATTTAAATCTCCGTAGTTATCATTGCTTATATGATGGTCTATATTCACCAAGAAAGCATCTTTTCTTAAATCTGCTACCTTTCCTATTCTTTTAAATACAGCTGAGTCAACAACTATAAAAAGGTCTGCTTTTGGCTCGTCTTTTAGTTCATCAAATTTTTCTATTTTTTCAGTTCCTTTTAAAAAAGAATAATTATAAGGAACTTTATCTTCTAATATAAATCTTATACTTTTATCTGGATATTTTTTTGTTAAAGCCAGATAAAGCCCTAATCCACTTCCTATAGCATCTCCGTCAGGATTAATATGAGAAGAGATTATTATATTTTTACTTTCCTCTATTTTCTGTAAAAGCATATTTTGCCCCTTTCTTTTGGATAAGTTTTTCTTATATTGTATTATACATTATTTGGGACTAAATTCAAAATATTTTTTTATTTCTTAAAAACTCCCTTTAACTTTTGATAGCTGTCTTCTGGATTGTGTCCCAATTTTTTCGCCATCAAGTTCATAACAACTATTTCTACCATGGCCGCAGCATTTCTTCCAGATGACATATATAGTTCAGCCTTATAAACCTCTTTATCCAATATTTTATCTGTTCCAGTAGAATAGTTTACCCTTGTCAAATAATCATCAGTTTCTTGCTCTTTAATCTCGATTATAGCCTCTACATTCTTGCTTAAAACAACAGAACTCATTCCGTATAAAGTTTTTATATCAATTATTCCAAGACCTCTTATCTCCATAAAGAATGGTAATTTTGACGCAGTTCCTATAACTTCTCCGTCTGTACTTTTTCTAAATTTTACCAAATCATCAGCCACAAGTCTGTGACCTCTATGGATAAGCTCAAGAGCTGTTTCACTTTTTCCAATTCCACTTCTTCCAGTTAAAAGAACACCAAGTCCATACATCTCCAAGAATACTCCGTGGACTGTAAGAGTTTCCGCAAATTGTTGCTCTAAATATGAGTTAAGACTAGCAATTACTCTTGATGGAGTTTTTTCTGATGATTTCAACACAATTTTTTTATTCTCTTTTACTAATGCCTTAAAATCTTCAGGAAGTTTCAAATCTCCACACAGTATTATGCTTGGAAAATTGTACGAAAAGAATTTCTCCAAATTTTCCTTTCTCTTATTAGGAGGTAGTTGCTCTAAATATTCAAGCTCTATATTAGTTATCAGTTGTAAACCTTTATTTTCATAAGTTTCCTCTTCCAAATTAAAATATCCAGAAAGAGCCATTGCAGGTCTTGTTATACTAGTAGATGTTATATAGTGTTCTTTTAGATAATCTTTTCCGTATAATATCTCTAGTCCATTATTAACTCTTACGAATTCTTCCATAGAAAGTTTTTTTTCGTCCATATCTTCCCCTCTTTTTTTTCTCGCTCTTTTTTCCATAATAATTCTTTGAGATTCTTCCATAAAATATTTTGCTGAGTTTACTCCAAGAAGTTTTAATCTCGAGTCAATAGCAGCTGTCTCTATTACTACTGCCAAGTTTCTTCCCTTTCTTGCTGGAAGAGTGATTTTCTTTATAGGATAATCAAGTATCTCCTCATAAACTTCATCAAGTCCAAGTCTATCATAAAACTTTTTATCTTGCCACGGCTCTAGCTCCACAATAAGCTCTATTTTCTTACTCATCTCATTAGATATTATCCCAAAATTCAAAGTAAGGTTTATATCCTCTTGATCTTCTCCCATAAGCAAGAAAAAATCTTTTTCTGGGTGTGTAAGAACTCTTGTATTATATCCAATAAGTCCTCTGTCTGTTTCTTTTACCAAGATATTAGTATCAGAGATAAATTTATGTCCTCTTTCAATAAGCTCTATTGTAGCTCCCATTTTAATATCTCTTTCACCTTTTAGGATAACTCCCATTCCGTACACATCAAGAAGAATAACATCATCTATTATAGTCTCTCTTCCTAGCATATTTCTCAAATAATCATTTAAATCTCTTATAAATTCAGTGGTTCTATGTTTTGTTCTAAGCACCACTTTATTATAAATCCTAGCTCTTTCTAAGATTGTTTCCACATCTTTAACTTTAGAGCTAAGCACCAAAGCTGGAAATTTATGAGAAAAATATTGGTCTAGTATAGCATCTCTTTTTTCCTCACTAAGTCTTGAAAGATATTCACTTTCTTTATGTCCCATTACGTGAATAGATCTTTGAAGTTCCTCTTTATCCATAAAAAATCCAGTAAACTCATAACCAGCTCTATGGATATCATTTGCCATTATATTTTGTTCAAAATCTCCATCAACCAATACTTCTAATTTAAAATGTTTTACTATATCTCTAAGAGTTACTGTTTTTTCTTGACCTATCACTTATTGCCTCCTAGTTATTTTTCGTCGATTTTTATCTCTTTGATTATTTTATTTTCATCTAAAAAAGTCATTCTCAAAGTGTTGGTATTTTTATTCTCCTTAACAATTATATTTTTTATTTGATGTAGATACCCCGCCTCTTTATAGCATAAGAAACATACTACTATCCCTATCACTGTATTAGTTATAAATAACAATATCTTTTTTAAAATCTTCATCTTTTAAACTTCCTTTTTAAATTTTTCACAAGTATAAAATGAACCACATACAACTATTACTTTTCTACCAAAAGATTTAGCTATTTCATAAGATTTTTTCATATCCTCACAGACCTCATAGACACTTGATTTATCAGAATGTTCATAGATACTTGCTCCATCTAAACCTCTTGGATTTTCACTTAGAGAAGTAAGGATTATCTTATCACTCATATCTTCACAAATTTCAAGCATCTCATCTATTTTTTTATCTTTTAATATAGATACAATAAGCACCACTTCATCTTTTTTATAACCTTGTTTTATTATTTTTCTAAGATTGCTCATTCCATCTATGTTGTGAGCTCCTTCTAAAACTGTCAATGGTTCATTTTTATAAATTTCAAATCTACATTGCCATTTAACTTCCTTTACTGCGTCAATTATCACTTCATCAGATATTCCCAATCTTTTTAAAGCCTCATAAGCACATAAGAAATTTTTCACTTGATAATCTCCAAAAAGAGAAAGTTTATATTTTTTATCATCTATCTCTATATTAGTTACAAAGTTTTTAAAATCTAATTTATAATCTATATTTTTATATTTTTCTAAAACATTAGTATAATCTTTTTTCTTTTCAACTATCGCTTTTAAAAATTCTGGGTTACTATCTCCTACTATTACATAGCTTTTATCTTTTATTATTCCAGCTTTTTCTCTAGCTATTTCATAGATAGTTTTTCCTAAATACTCAGTATGGTCTATTGATACATTGGTAATGATAGCTATATCAGAGTCTACAACGTTAGTAGCATCAAATCTTCCGCCCATTCCAACTTCCAACACAACATACTCTACCTCTCTCATTGAGAAATATAAAAACATCATAGCTGTTGTTACTTCAAAGAAAGTAGGTGTTATTCCTAGCTCTTTTATTTTTTCTCTTACAATTCCATATACTTTTGTTATATCCTCATCAGATATATCTTGACCATTCACTCTTATTCTTTCATTAAACTTTAAAATGTGAGGAGAAGTATATTTTCCTACTTTATATCCTTGTTTTAAAAGTACAGTTTCCACTATTGTGGCTGTTGACCCTTTTCCATTAGTCCCTGTAATATGAACTATTTTATAATTTTTTTCAGGATTTCCCAAAGAATCACATATTTTCTGAATATTTTCTAGCCCCAATTTAATTCCGTGTAAGGAATAAGAATATAATTCGTTTAAAAGTTCGTTCATTTCCATTTTATCACATTCTTTCTTAATAAATTTGTCTATAAGAGAATTATAACATATTTTTTATGATTATAGAATTTTAATTTTATATAGAATAATAATTTTTTTTAAGGTATAATATAGTAAGTTAATTTAGCCATTAAGGAGGATTATTTTATGGAAAAAAATTTTGTTCATTTACATCTACATACTGAATATAGTCTTCTTGATGGAGTTGGAAAAATAGAAGAATATATTGAAAAAGCTAAAAGTTTAAAAATGAAAGCTTTAGCTATCACTGACCACGGAAATATGTTTGGAGCTATTGAGATGTATCAAAAAGCTCTTGATAGTGGTATAAAGCCAATTATTGGAATGGAAGCTTATGTTTCTGAGTTTGGTGCAACTTCTAAAGAGGGAAGAATTTTCCATTTGGTTTTACTAGCTCAAAATAATACTGGTTATAAAAATCTTATAAAAATCTCATCTTTTGCTTATACACAAGGTTTTTATTACAAACCAAGAGTTGATAAAGAATTTCTTAAAAATCACAACGAGGGGATTATCGCCCTTTCTGCTTGTATGCAGGGAGAGATTTCAAGGAGAGTTTTAGATAGAGAAAGTGATGAAAATATAGAGAAAGCTATTAATGAGTATATAGATATTTTCGGAAAAGATAATTTTTATATAGAAGTTCAAGGAAACGGAATAAAAGAACAAAAAGAGTTAAATAAAAAGTTAAAAGCTTTGGCAGAAACTTTTGATTTAAAGCTTGTGGCTACAAATGACACTCACTATGTGAACAAGGGAGATGACACTTTACAAGATATTCTTCTTTGTATTCAAACTGGTGCTAAGGTTTCTGATGAAAAAAGAATGAGGATTGAAACTGATGAGTTATATTTTAAATCTCGTGAAGAGATAATCGAATCCCTTGGAGAAGAATATATTGAAGGAGTTAATAATACTGAAGAGATTGCCAGTCGTTGCAATGTTGCTATCGAGTTTGGAAAGTTTAAGTTTCCTTATTATGAAATTCCAGAAAATTTTTCATCTACAAGTGATTTCTTAAAACATCTTGTCTATAAAGGTTTAGAAGAAAGATACCCTTTTGGTATATCTAATGAGATTTTAGAAAGAGCTGAGTATGAGCTTTCTATCATCAATAAAATGGGGTATGCTGAATATTTCGTCGTTGTTTGGGACTTTATAAATTTTGCTAAAAATAATAATATCCCAATAGGACCGGGGAGAGGTTCTGCTGCTGGAAGTTTGATTGCCTATGCTCTTAAGATAACAGAGCTTGATCCTTTAAAATATAATCTAATTTTTGAGAGATTTTTAAACCCTGAAAGAATTTCTATGCCAGATATTGATATTGATATTTGCCAAGAAAGACGTCAAGAGCTTATTGACTATGTGACAAATAAATATGGAATTGATAAGGTTGCTCAGATTATAACCTTCGGAACTCTAAAAGCTCGGGCTGCTATAAGAGATGTTGGACGTGTCCTTGATGTTCCTATTTCAAAAGTTGATAAAGTTGCAAAACTTATTCCTTTTAATTACTCAATAAAAGACTCCCTTGAAGAAATAAAAGAGTTTCGTGATATTTATCAAACTGATTCTCAGATAAAAAAAATTGTTGATTACTCAAAAAAATTAGAAAATAAAGTAAGACATTCATCTATTCACGCTGCTGGTATTGTTATTACTAAGGATTCTTTAGACGAAACTGTCCCAGTCTACAAAGATAAAGATTCTACTGTTGCCACACAATATCAGATGAAAGAATTAGAAGACCTTGGACTTTTAAAAATGGACTTTCTTGGTCTTAGAAATCTTACAAACCTACAAAGAACAATTGATTATATAAAAGAAAACTTAAAAGAGGATATAAATCTTTCAGATATTCCCCTTGATATAAAAGAGGTTTATCAAATGCTTTCTGAGGGAGATACCCTTGGAGTTTTCCAGCTTGAGTCTTTAGGAATTAGAAAACTTTTAAGAAGATTAAAACCAGATAAATTTGAGGATATAATCGCTCTACTTGCTCTTTATCGTCCGGGTCCTTTAGGTTCTGGAATGGTTGATGATTTCATAAACTGTAAAAATGGTATCTCTCAAATAAAATATCCTGATGATTCCTTAGAAGATATATTAAAAGGCACATATGGAGTTATACTTTATCAAGAGCAGGTAATGAGTATTGCCAATAGAATGGCTGATTACTCTTTAGGAGAGGCTGACCTTTTAAGAAGAGCTATGGGTAAGAAAAAATTTAGCATAATGAATGAAAACAGAGAAAAATTTATCTCTCGTTCTATGGCTAAAGGTTATTCTGAAGAAATTGCCAGTGAAATATTTGATTTGATTTATAAATTTGCTGGTTATGGATTTAATAAATCCCATTCGGCAGCCTATGCTCTAGTTGCCTATTGGACAGCTTATTTTAAATATAAATATCCAAAATTTTATTATGCTGCCCTTATGACATCTGAGATGAAAAATATTGACGACATTGCAATATATTTACAAGATGCCAAAAGACACAATACTATCATCGAACTTCCAGATGTAAATAAGCCTGCATCAAAGTTTATTGTAAAAGATGGTAAAATTCTTTTTGCTCTATCTGCTATCAAAAATGTAGGAGAAAAAGTAGCTGAAAGTATAAAAAAAGAGTGGGAAGAAAATGGAGATTACAAATCCTTTGAAGATTTTGTTATAAGAACTAAGATTTACGGAGTAAATAAAAAAACTTTAGAGGCTCTTATATTTGCTGGAGCTTTAGACTCGGTTCCTGGTAACAGAAATGAAAAACTTTCATCACTTGGAAAACTTATTGACTATGTTACTAAGATTTCAAAAGAGGACGAAATTCAACAGATGAACCTTTTTGGAGATGCAAAATCCACTATTAACTCTTTTACTTTGGCAAATGCTCCTGATTTTTCATTGGAAGAAAAATTAGAAAAAGAAAAAGAGGTTCTTGGATTTTATTTCAGTGGACACCCTCTTGATAAATATATAAATCTTATAAACTCCTTTGAATATACTCCGACGAATCTTGTAAAAAATGAGCAAGAGGGAAAAGATATTCAACTGTTTGGTATTTTAAGAAATATAAAAAAAATAGTTACCAAAAATTCTGGAGAGATTATGTGTGTATTTGAGATAGAGGACTTTACAGGAATTGTTTCTTGTATCGCTTTTCCTAGAACTTTTACAAATTTCCAAAATGAGTTTTTAGAGGGAAATAAAGTATGTATCCAAGGTAGTATTCAAGTAGATTATTTCAATGGAAATGAAAATAAAAAAGTCATTGTAAGAAATATTTCAAGTATAGAAACTGTTCTGAAAAGACGCTCTTTGACTACTTACATACTTTTGCAAGAAAAAGACAAAGATAAATTTTCTTATCTTATAAATATTTTAAAAAAACATTCAGGAGAATCCCTAGTTTATTTCGCTCTTAAAACAGAAACTAGAAAAGAAGTAAAGTTATCCAAATATAAAATTACACCTGATATTTATTTTGTTGATAAAATTACAAAATTATTAGGGGAAAATTGCTTAAAGTTTAAATAAAAAGCTTATTTTTTGTTGATAGTTGATTTTATTTGTGATAAAATAAATACATATCTTAACTACTTATTAATATTGAAAAAATTTTAGGAGGAACTGTGGAAGATAAGCTAATAATCGATAGATTAATTGATATCCTAACTAAAAATGAGCTTTCTGAAATAAAATTTCAGGATAAAGATTTTAAAATAAATATAAAAAAAGATATCATAATAAAAGAAGAGATTCCAGTGATTGAACCTGTTGAAGAGGTTTCTTCTGAAGAGGAGGATACAATATATATAAAATCAGCTAATATTGGTAAATTCTTCTTCTATGATAAAACTGGTGTTCCTTTGATATCTGTTGGACAAACAATCAAAATTGGACAAACAATAGGATACATTTCCACTGTTGGTATAAAAACTTCTATAAAATCAGAAGTGGCAGGAACAGTTGAGCAAATACTTCTTAAAAATGGAGAAGTTACTGACTATGGAAAAAATTTAATAAAACTAAAAAAAATAATTGATTAGTTTATAGTTTGGAGGAAATAAATTGAAAAAATTACTTATTGCTAATAGAGGAGAGATTGCAGTAAGAATCATAAGAGCTGCCAAAGAACTTGGGATAAAAACTGTAGCTGTTTATTCTGAGGCAGATAGAGAAAGTCTTCACGTAAAAATGGCTGACGAAGCTGTTTGTATAGGACCTGCTGCTGCTATTGATTCTTATTTAAAAATTCCTAACATTATAGCTGCTGCTGAAATAACTGGAGCTGACGCAATCCACCCAGGATATGGATTTTTAGCTGAAGATTACAGATTTGCAAAAATATGTAGAATTCACAATCTTATCTATGTTGGACCAAACCACGAATGTATAAAACAAATGGGAGACAAAGCTACTGCTAGACAAAAAGCTATCGAAAATGATGTTCCTGTAACTAATGGTACTGGAATAATAACAAATATAGAAGATGCTAAAAAAGAGATAGCTGAAAGAATCGGTTACCCAGTAATGATCAAGGCCACTGCTGGTGGTGGTGGAAAAGGTATGAGAATTGCCAGAAACGACCAAGAATTAGAAAAAAATATAGTAGCTGCTCAAAATGAAGCTGAGGCTGCTTTCAACAATCCAGATGTTTTTGTTGAAAAATTTGTAGAAAATCCAAAACATATTGAGATACAAATTGTTGGAGATAAACACGGAAATATAATTCACCTTGGAGAAAGAAACTGTTCTATCCAAAGAAGAAATCAAAAACTTATAGAAGAATCTCCATCATTTAAACTTCCTGAAAAAGTAAGACGTGCTATGGGAGAAGCTGCAGTTCGTCTTGCAAAATCAATAGGATATGACTCAGCTGGAACACTAGAATTCTTAGTTGATTCAAACAACAAATTCTACTTTATGGAAATGAACACAAGAATTCAAGTTGAACATACAGTTACTGAAGCTGTTACAGGTTTAGATATTATAAAACTTCAAATCAGTCTTGCAGAGGGAGATAGACTTAATATCTCTCAAGAGGATATTATTCCTTATGGACATGCTATCGAATGTAGAATAAATGCTGAAGATACTGAAAATCATTTTATTCCTTGCCCAGGAAAAATCACAAAATATGTTGTTCCAGGAGGAATTGGTATAAGAGTTGATTCTCATTCTTACCAAGGATATGAAATATCTCCATATTATGATTCTATGATAGGAAAAATAATTACTTTTGGAATGGATAGAGAAGAGGCTATTGCCAGAATGAAGAGAGCTTTAAATGAGTTTATCATTGAGGGAGTTGAAACAACTATTCCTTTCCACTTAAAAGTCTTAGAAAATAAAAATTATTTAAAAGGTAACGTTACAACTTCTTTTATCGAAAAAGAATTTGGTTTATAAAAAAATAATAATAAATTATTTACAAATGAAGGAGGCTTTAATATGAATAACTTAGGAAACATTAAAATCGCTGATGATGTAGTAAAAACAATAGCTGCAAAAGCAACAGAAGATGTTGAGGGAGTTTATAAACTAGCCGGAGGTGTTGCTGACGAGTTTGGAAAAATCCTTGGTAAAAAAAGAGGAATAAATGGTGTTAAAGTAGAAGTTGGAGAAAAAGAATGTAGCATCGATACTTTCATAATTGTAAAACATGGTTATCCAATCTCTGAAGTTGCAAAAAAAGTTCAAGAATCTGTTCTTGAGGCAGTATCTAGTTTAACTGCTTTAAAAGTTATAGAAGTTAACGTTTTTGTTCAAGATGTAAAAATTGAAGATGTAAAAGGAATTAAAGACGAATCTGAAACTACTGGTGAAATAGAATAATAAAAGGACGTGATTTATATGTTTAAAAAGGTTCTATTTTTTATTGCTTGGGTAGGAATTTTTGTTCTTTCAGTGACAGGGATAATTTTCTCTGTACGTCCATTAGATCAAAGATTATTACTAAGCTTTAAACCTGATCAATTACAGCACCCAATATATGTTATTTTCTTGGGTATATCTGTAGTTTATTTTATTCTTTCATTAATAAAATTCTTTAGTCTTTTCAACAGAACTAATGGATATCTTATCAATGGTTCAAACGGAGAAGTTTTAGTATCTACTGAATCAATAAAAAGTATTATAAAAGAATCTCTTGAAAATGATACTGAAGTAAAAAATTTAAAAATTCTTTGTGGAAAAAGTGGAAAAAAATATAAAGTTACACTTTTTATAGATCTTCACACAACAAGAAGTATTGCAGAAAAATCTGCTGAAATTCAACAACTTATAAAAGATGAACTTTTCAAAAGACTTGAATTAGAAATAAGCGTTGTTGAAATAAAAATTTCTAAAGTTTCTACAAAAGCTGACTAATTCTATTAAGAGGTGATAAAAGTGTTAGAAGAGTTTATATATTCTTTTTTAGAAAATAGAAAAAAAATCTTAGGTGGAATTATTGGTTTTGTAGTTTCAATCCTATTTATTTCTTTTGGTTTTTTATCTACATTGTTTATAGTTGCTATGACAATTTTAGGTTATAATCTTGGAAATATGGAGTATAAAAATTTATTAACAAAATTTAAAGAATTATTAAGTAATCTACTTAATAAAATTGATACAAATTAAAAAAAGGGGAAGAAATGACTAGAAAAGCTGCTAGAGAGCAATTATTTAAATTAATATTTGAGGCAGAGATGAAAGAAACTGCTTTAAAAGATATTTTCGATTCTTTTATGCAAAGAGTTGTAGAAGATGAATTAGAAATATCTAATAGTTCTATGGAATTTATAAAAAAATACTGTTTAGGTATTGACGAACATTCTGAAGAAATATTAAATAAAATAAACAATACTATGGAAGGTTGGAGTTTTGACAGAATAGGAAATGTTGAAAAAGCTCTTTTAAAAGGTGCTGTATACGAGCTTTCTTATGAAGATACTCCTAAAGAAATAGTTATAAATGAAACTATCGAACTTGCTAAAAAATACGGAGATACAAAATCTTTTGAATTCTTAAATGGAGTTTTAGCAAAATTTGTATAATTAAAATTAAGAGCTATTGCAAGTAAATTTTTATTTGCTAGCTCTTTTTTATATTCGGAGGAAATATTTTGAAAAAAGCTATTATATATATTCATGGAAAAGGTGGAAGTTCTTTTGAAATAAACCAATATAAAGAAAGTTGTTTGGGATTTGATATGATTGGAATAGACTACAATGAATATTTGCCGTGGATCGTGGAAAAACAAATAAAATCAGTTTATGAAAAAGTAGAAAAAACTTATGATGAAATTTATATTCTTGCAAATAGTATTGGAGCTTATTTTGCTATGCACTCTTTGCAAAAGGTTAATATAAAGAAAGCTCTCTTTATATCTCCCATTCTTGATATGGAGCAACTTATTTTAAATATGATGAATTGGGCAAATGTAAGTGAAGAAACTCTTTGCGAGAAAAAAGAAATTTCTACTGATTTTGGAGAGACATTATCTTGGAAATATCTGTGTTTTGTGAGAGAAAATCCAATAGTATGGAATATTCCTACTGAAATTTTATACGGAGAAAAAGATAATTTAACTTCACGTGAAACAGTAGATAAATTTATCAAAAACCATAATGCTCATCTTACTGTAATGGAAAATGGAAAGCATTGGTTTCACACTGAGGAACAACTTATATTTCTAAATAACTGGCTAAAAAACTCTCTTTAATTTTAAAATATTTTTTTAGAAAAAATGCTGAGAAAAATTTTCTCAGCACTTTTATTTTTATTTAAACATATTTAAGAAGAAAGTGATAATAGCAGCGTTTGTAAAGTTACTGATAAGACCACCTATTACTGGTACAACAAAGAATGCTATTTTTGAATATCCGTATTTATCGCAAACAGTTTTCATTGTTGCCATTGATACTGGTACAGCTCCTAAACCAAATCCTGTATGTCCTACTGCCATAACTGCTGCGTCGTAGTTCTTTCCAAGTAATCTGAAAGAGATAAATGCAGCGAAAGTAACCATTAAAACAACTTGAGCGATTAGTAATATAACCATAGGAATTGCAAGATCAGCTAATTGCCATAATTTCATAGTCATTATTGACATTGTAACGAACATTGCAAGAGAAATTTCTCCTAAAGTATCGATTGATTCATATAAAGCCTCATCTTCACCGATAAAATTATCATAAACAAGTCTTATAATTAATCCACCTAACATACATAAAACATGGATAGGTAAGTTTACACCAGGTAAAACTCTTTTTAATATAACAAGTAAAGTAGCTCCAAATCCACAAGCAATAAACATTAAACAAGCTGCGTTTAAACTTCTAGCTTTATTCATCACAAATTCTTTTTGGTTAGCTTTTTCCATTTCAGCTATCTCTTCAGCAGTTGAGTTTCCTTTTAATCCATATTTTTGAACAATAGCATTTCCTAAAGGTCCACCAACGATACAACCAGAAATTAATCCAAATGTAGCAGCAGCGATAGCAACTTCAACAGCTCCAGTAGCTCCCATTTGTTCAGCTATTGGGGCAAATGATGCAGCATTTCCGTGTCCACCAGTCATTGGGATAGAACCAGTCATAAGAGCGATTAAAGGTTTAACTCCTAAAACTTTTCCAAGACCAACTGCTAAAACATTTTGTAAAAATGCAGTAACTGCAGCTAAGATAGTGAAGATAACTATTAGTTTTCCACCTTTTTTAAGTAAGCTAAGTCCAGCAGCAGCTCCACTAGCAGCGAAGAATAAACAATAGAATAAAGTATTTGTAGTTTTACTATCAAATTTAAACTCCATAATTCCATTAACATATAACACACAAGCTATTATTGCAAATAAAAGTCCTCCAACAACAGCTGATGGTATACAATATTTTTTCAAAATAGGAAATTTCTTTCTTAAATAATCTCCTAACCAAATAAGTAAAACAGTGAACGCAAGTGTTTGGAACATATCCAATTTAATTTGTAACATTTTCTCTCCTTTTCTTTAATTAAAATTTATTTTTTTAAATGCTTTTTTAAGTACTTACCTGTATAACTTTTTCTTGACCTAGCGACTTCTTCTGGAGTACCAGTTTTTACAATAGTTCCTCCGCCGTTTCCACCCTCTGGGCCAATATCTATAATATAATCAGCTGTCTTTATAACATCTAAGTTATGTTCTATTACAACAACTGTATTTTCTTTTTCAACAAGTCTTTCTAAAACTTCTAATAATTTTTTTACATCATCAAAATGTAATCCTGTTGTAGGCTCATCTAAAATATAAATTGTTCTTCCAGAAGAAACTTTTGAAAGTTCTGTGGCAAGTTTAATTCTTTGTGCTTCTCCTCCTGATAAAGTTGTAGCTGGTTGACCTAGTTTTATATATCCAAGTCCCACATCAACTAAAACTTTTAATTTTCTTTCAAGAGATGGTACAGCTTTAAAAAATTCATAAGCTTCATTTATACTCATATCCAAAACATCTGATATGGTTTTTCCTTTATAATAAACCTCTAAAGTTTCTTTATTATATCTTTTTCCGTGACAAACATCACATTCTACATAGACATCTGGCAAAAAGTTCATCTCTATTTTTAAAATTCCAGCTCCTTGACAAGCCTCACATCTTCCACCTTTTACATTAAAAGAAAATCTTCCTTTTTCATACCCTTTCATCTTTGCATCTTTGGTTTGTGCAAAAATATCTCTTATCTCATCAAAAACTTTTGTATAAGTAGCTGGATTTGAACGAGGAGTTCTTCCAATAGGTGTTTGATCTATATCAATAACTTTATCTAAATTTTCTAGCCCCTCTATTTTATCATAGGCTAGTGGATAAAGTTTTCCATTGTTTAACTCATTAAATAAAATAGGATACAAGGTTTGATTTATTAGTGTAGATTTTCCACTTCCACTTACTCCTGTAACTACAGTCATAACTCCAAGAGGAATTTCCACATCAATATTTTTTAAATTATTTCCCTTTGCTCCAAAAAGTTTTATAGTTTTTTCAAAAGTTCTTCTTTTATCAGGAACTTCTATTTTTTTAGTTCCATTTAGATATTCTCCTGTCAAAGAGTTAGGATTATTTTTTATATCACTCGGTGTTCCAAATGCTACTAAATCTCCACCAAATTCTCCCGCCCCTCTTCCAAGGTCTAATATCCAATCAGCTTGATTCATTGTATCTTCGTCGTGTTCTACTACAACCAAAGTATTTCCAATATCTCTAAGTCTTGTTAAAGATTCCAAAAGTTTATCATTATCTCTTTGATGAAGTCCGATACTTGGTTCATCTAAAACATATAAAACTCCTGTAAGACCTGACCCAATCTGAGTGGCAAGTCTTATTCTTTGGCTTTCTCCACCTGATAGAGTTTTTGTGGCTCTGAAAAGTGATAAATAATCAAGCCCTACATTTATCATAAAATTAAGTCTTTCTCTTATTTCTTTTAATATCTCCTTAGATATTTTTTCCTGTTTTTCAGTAAGAGTGATACTGTTAAAAAAATCCAATGCCTCTTTTATACTCATCTCACAGATTTCAATAATATTTTTTCCATTTATTGTCACTGCTAAAACCTCAGGCTTTAATCTTTTTCCGTGGCAATATTTACACTCTTTCTCAATCATAAATTTATTTTCAATCTCTTCTTTTTGAGCCTCTGAAAAACTTTCTTTATGTCTTTTTTCTAGCCCTTTGATTATTCCATGAAATTCTCTTAAACCGTGGAATGAAAAATCTTTTCCCTCATAATCAAATCTATATCTTTTATCAGTTCCGTTAAAAATTATATCAATTTTTTCTTTTGATAAATCTTTCACTGGAATATCACAATCTATATTAAAAGTTTTACACATAGCTTGGAACATTGCCCAAGTCCAACCTTTTCTGGTTGATGCTCCAGGAATATATATTCCCCCTTCATTAATTGAGAGTTTTTTATCTATGATTAATTTATTTGGGTCTATCTCAAGATTTTGCCCAAGTCCATTACAATGAGGACAAGCTCCATAAGGTGCATTAAATGAGAAAAGTCTTGGAGTAAGTTCTGGAATGCTTACATCTTCGTGATAAGGGCAAGCATAATTCTCACTGTAAAGAAAGTCCTCACCATTAGAATTTATTATAACTTTTCCCTCTGAAAGTTCTGTAGCAGTTTCAACAGATTGATTAAGTCTAGTTTCAAACTCTCTGTCGTCTTTTTTTAATACAAGTCTATCTACTACAACTTCAATAGTATGTCTTTCGTTTTTATCAAGGTTAATCTCATCTTCAAGATATAAAATCTCTCCGTTAACTCTAGCTCTCACAAAACCTTTTTTTACCAAGTTTAAAAACAGATTTTTATGAGTTCCTTTTTTCTCCTTAACCACTGGAGATAAAATTATAAGCTTTGATTTCTCATCAAATTTTTCTATTATACTATCAACTATCTCTTCAATACTTTTTCTATCCACTGGAGTTCCGCAGATTGGACAATGAGCTATACCTATATGAGCAAATAAAAGTCTCATATAATCATAAATCTCTGTTACAGTTCCAACTGTTGACCTTGGATTTTTATTAGTTGTCTTTTGCTCGATTGAGATTGCTGGTGAAAGTCCCTCGATAGAATCTACCTCAGGTTTTTTCATCTGTCCTATAAATTGTCTTGCATAAGCTGATAAACTTTCAACATATCTTCTTTGTCCCTCAGAATAAATTGTATCAAAAGCTAGTGATGATTTTCCACTTCCACTTACTCCTGTTACTACTACAAATTTATTTTTAGGAATTTCAACGTCGATATTTTTTAAATTATGTTCTCTCGCTCCTTTTATTATTAATTTATCTAACATTTTTTCACCTCATAAATATTTTACCACATCTTTAAATAAAATTATCTATAAAAAATTATATATATTTTATATTTATTATTAATCATTTGATTTTAATATTTTTCATGTTATAATCTATGTATAATATTTTATAAAAGATTGGAGTAAAAAATGAAAATTTTAGGAATTGACCCTGGTACTGCCATAGTTGGTTTTTCTATCCTCGAATATGAAAACTCAAAAATAAATCTTATTGATTATGGTTGTATCTATACTGATAAAAATCTTCCTATGGAAGAACGTCTTTTAATAATTTTTAACGAACTTGAAAAAATTATCCAAAAATATTCTCCAGAACATATGGCTGTTGAAGAACTATTTTATTTTAAAAATAATAAAACTGTTATCTCTGTTGGAGAGGCTAGAGGTGTTATTTTACTAGCTGGTATGAAAAATAATCTGAAAATCTCTGAATATACCCCTCTTCAAGTAAAAATCGGTATCACTGGATATGGTAAAGCTGACAAAAAGCAAGTTCAGTTAATGGTAAAAACTCTTTTAAAACTTAAAGAGATTCCAAAACCTGATGATGCTGCTGATGCTATTGCAATAGCAATTACTCATATCAACTCTTTTAATAATTTACAGTTTAATACCTCTTTTTCATCAAATATCTCTACAAAATCTCTTACAAAAACTAAAATGTCAGCAAAAGAGTTTAGAGAATTATTACTTAATAAGTAAATTTTGGAATAAAAAAAGAACAGGTAACCTGTTCTTTTTTAGCTTTTATATTATTTAGCTTTGTTATAACGCTCAGCTACTAAATCCCAGTTTATTATTGTCATATATTTTTCTATGTAAGTTGGTCTTAAGTTTTGATAATCTATATAGTAAGCGTGTTCCCAAACATCTATTGTTAAAAGAGGCACGTAACCATCTTTTAATGGTGTTTCTTGATTAGCCGTTTTTATAACTTCTAATTTTCCATCTTTTAATACTAACCAAGCCCAACCAGAACCGAAAACTGTTGCTGCAGCTTTTTTAAACTCATCTATAAAGTTTTCAACACTTCCAAAATCTTCTACTATTTTATCTTTTAAAGCTCCTTTAAGTTCTATTGTATTTGGAGATGTTAAAGCTTCAAAATAGAAGTTGTGATTGTAAACTCCACCACCATTATTTGTTACTGGTGCAAGCAGATCTTTTGGAACTCTATCTAAATGAGATAAGATTTCTTCTAATTCTAAATTTTGTAATTCAGGTGCTTTTGATAAAGCATCATTTAAGTTATTTGTATAAGCATTTAAGTGTTTATCTTTGTGAAATTCTATTGTTGTTTTACTAATAACAGGTTCTAAAGCTGTGTACTCATAAGGTAACTCTCTTAAACTAAATGGATATTTTGACATATTAATTCCTCCTGTTTTCATTTTTGATTTTATTTTTTATCTTTTTTAAAATTGAAATCGTTTCAATTTTTATAATTTATTGTAACATATTTTTCACTTTTTTACAAGTTTTTTATTTTATTTTTTGAAATTTTTCTATAATTTTTTTAAGAATAAAGGATTTTATGATGTAATTTATTATTTTTATTTTCTAAAAAAGAAAAGAGCTGAATATTTATCACAGCTCTTTTAATCATTATCTTATTTTTTGTATCTCAATATAGTTTATATTTTTCTTAAATTTATTTAAGAATAGTTGCTCAAACTCTGTTAAAACATTATCAACTGCTTTTTCACTTTTATGAAGATCTGAAGTATGATAAACAACCTCATAATTTTTTATATCTTTCATAAGTTCTAACACATCAGCATAATATCCGTCGTGGTCAGTCTTGAAGAATAGTTTCCCTCCAACTTTCATAACTTTATCTAAAGTTTCAAATAAAGCTCCTTGGATTATTCTATTTTTTTCACTTCCCTCCCAAGGGTCTGGAAAATTGATATACATTCCCTCTATCTCATTTTCTCCCATAAACTCTGGAATTTCTTCCCCAAATCTTCTTAGAAATAAAACATTATTTAATCCATAGTTTTTTGATTTTCTAGCAGAAGAATGAAGTCTTTTAAATCTTAACTCCATAGCCACGTGATTTCTCTCAGGATATTTTTGGCACATTCCAATGGCAAAATTCCCACTTCCTGAACCAATCTCTATATATATTGGATTGTCATTTTTAAAATACTCTTTCCATTTTCCTTTATATGAGTTCATTATATCAGCATCATACATTATATATTCTGGATATTCCTTTAATCTTTCCATATAAGGGTTATAGTGTTTTTTAGGTTTTTCAAAGAAGTGTTCCCAATACTCTTTTACTCTTGTTTCTGTCATTGTTCCTCCATCTATATTTTTTCTAAAATCTTTTCAGCTACATTTTGATTTTCTCTAAAGAAATCCTCTATTTTTTTACTATCCAAATCATTTTTTTCTATTTTTAAAATATTCTCGTAGATTTCTTCTGAATTTTCAGCTAAATATCCTATCTCTCTTTTTAAAACTTCCTTAGAAATATCCTTTACATTTTGAAGATATTTTCCAAAAATTGGAGTCTTTCTGTAAAATAGTGGCTCTAATAAACTATGCCCTCCGATATTTACCAAAGTCCCACCTACAAAAGTTACATCTGCTATAGAATAAAATTTTCTTAAAACTCCCATTTTATCAACTATCAAAACTTGATAATCTCCCTTTTCTAGCTCACTATATTTTTTATAAGTAAGCCCTTGAGATTTTACAAGCTCCTCTAGTTTAGATATTCTATCAAGATGTCTTGGAACTAATACAAGTAAATAGTTTTTTAATTTTTTAAAGCTTTCTATTAAAATCTCATCTTCACCAGTTCTTGTACTTCCACAGACAAATATTTTCTTTCCATTATAGTAGATTTGATTTTTAAGGTTTTCTTTTGACTCTTCAGAAAAGTTTTCCAATTCAATGTCAAATTTAAGATTTCCTGTAACTTCTACTCTATCTTTTTTTGCTCCAAGCTCTATAAATCTCTCTTTATCAATCTCAGTTTGTACACAGAAAAAATCTATTTTCTCCCCTAAAAGAGATTTTAAGATAAATCCAATCTTTTTATCTCTTTTAAAACTTTTATCAGAGATTCTTCCATTGGCTAAGATAACTTTTCCTGCTTTTGAGCAAAGGTTGATTAAGTTTGGCCATATCTCAGTTTCTATTACAATCAAAGTTTTTAATCTTATATTTTTCAAAATAGTTTTTATCAAGAAATAATCATCTAATGGAAAATAGATAATTTTTATTCTGTCATTAGTAGAATATTTTTTCTCAGCTGTCTCAAATCCTGTATCAGTAAACACACTTAAAAGTATATTTTCAGATTTTTTTTCAAGGATTTTTTTTATCAAAGAATCTGAAAGGTTTACCTCTCCAACAGATGAACAGTGAATCCAAATATATTCCTTTTCATTTTTCAAGAAACTAAAATCTTGAAAAAATCTTCTCTTTAAAAACTCTCTTTTTTTACCATTAAAAATATACACAAACACAAGAGGTATATAGATAACAAGTCTAAAAAAATTATACAACATCTTATTCTCCTTGTTCTTCCTCACGTCTTGCTTTTTTCTCTTTTGCTACTCCTATAAATACTCCAAGTTTTGCCACTGTTTCATCAATAGTATCTCCGTCAGTGCTTATTTCAACAGCATCATTTGCTTTTTTTAGAGGTCCTTCTTTTCTAGTTGAGTCTATAAAATCTCTCTCCAAAATACTTGCTAAAACTTTTTCGTAATCTTCGTGGATACCTTTTTCTTCATAATCTTTCATACGTCTTTTAGCTCTTTCTTCAGGAGATGCCACTAAAAATATTTTTAAATCAGCATTAGGGAAAACAACTGTTCCTATATCTCTACCGTCAAGGATAACATCTTTTCCTTCACTGATTTTTCTTTGAAGTTCTACCATTTTTTCTCTTATCTCTTTAATTTTTGCTACATATGAAACCATTCCTGTAACTTTTGGAGTTCTTATCTCTAAAGATACATCTTTTCCATTTAAGAAAAATTTATCTTTTTCAATATCTATATTTATAAGTGGTAAGTTTTCTTCTATATTTTTTTTATTGTCTATACTTATTTCATTTTCTATAAAATACAAAGCACACATTCTGTACATTGCCCCTGTATCTAAATATGTCATTGCATATTTTTTAGCAAGTATTTTTGCTACTGTACTTTTTCCACTTCCAGCTGGTCCGTCAATTGCAACTATAAAATTTTTCATTTTCTTCCCCCATATCTATATATTTTTCATTAAAATTGCTCTCCACTCTTTATCAGCTTTGATTTCTAATATCTCAAGTCCTACTTCTTTTATGGCTCTTGTCATCTCGTCTAATTTATCTTCAATAATTCCTGAGAAAATAACAAGTCCATCTTTTTTAACTACTTTTGATATATCTTTTAAAAGGATAAGAAGTACATCTGCAAGAATATTTGCTACAACTACATCAAACTTTTTATCTTGAACTACTGAAACTAAATCTCCTGCATAAGCTTTTGCTTTTTCTTCGTCCACTTTATTAAGAGCTAAATTTTCTCTTGCAACTTCTACTGCCATTGGATCAATATCTGTCCCAACAATCTCTTTTGCTCCAAGTTTTTCAGCAGCTATCATCAAAATACCTGAACCAGTTCCAACGTCAATTACTGTATCATTTGATGAGATATTTTTTTCCATAAGTTTGATACAAAGAGATGTTGTTGGGTGAGTTCCAGTTCCAAAAGCTCTTCCTGGATCTAATTCAATTATAAGCTCATCATCTTGTGGCTCATATTCTCTCCAAGTTGGTTTTACAACAAATCTCTCACTTATTTTTTGAGTGTAGAAATATTTTTTCCAACTATTTTGATAATCTTCCTCATCATATTCATAAAACTCTACAGTATAAACTAAATCTTCTCTCTCTGCAAATTTTTCATCAAAAGCATTTTGTATAGCAACTTTTCTTCTTTCAGAGTATGGATTGATTGGGAAATAAGCTGATACTGCATTTTCTACCATCAGAAATTCTTTTTCATCTCTATAATAATCTAGTGAGTTTTTATGAGTTAATGGCTCTTCTATTTTAAGACCTGTAGCACCAAAGTCATAAAAAACATCTCCTATCTCTTTTTTAGCTTTTTCTAAATCATCACTTTCATAAACAACTTTTATTTCTAAAACTTTCATCTAAACTTCCCCCTACATTTTTTCTATCTGTTCTAACGAAAGATTTATTCTATCTATTTTTTTACATTTTCCAGTTTCTTCATCTATCTCTATATCAAGTCCGTTAAATCTTTCCATTCCCTTAGCTATCTCAAATCTTTGAGGAAGAGCTGTCAAAAATTTAGGAATTATAGAATTTATGTCCATTCCAATTATTCCATTATCAGACCCTGTCATTCCAGCATCAGAGATAAATCCTGTTCCTTCAGAAAATATTGTTTCATCTGCTGTTTGGACGTGAGTGTGAGTTCCATATAATACAGAAATTTTTCCGTCCATATATTTTCCCAAAGCTATTTTTTCAGAAGTAGCCTCAGCGTGAAAATCTACAATTATTATTTTACAAGATTTTCTCATCTCTTCTACAACTTTTTCCAAAGTTTTAAAAGGACAATCAATAGGTGGCATAAATACTCTACCTTGAACAGATATAACTCCAACATCTATCCCTTTTCTACTTTTTACTATTGTATATCCTTTTCCGGGAACTCCCTCAGGATAATTTATTGGTCTTAAAAGTCTATCGCTTTCATCTAAATATATATAAATCTCTTTTTTATCCCAAATATGATTTCCACTAGTTATAACATCTACATTTTTTTCAAAAAATTCATCAGCAATTTTAGCTGTAATTCCAAAACCTGCTGCAGCATTTTCTCCATTTACTATTATAAAATCATATTCTTCACTAAATTTTTTTAAATATGTTTCCAAAGTCTTTCTTCCTGGACTTCCTACTACATCTCCTACTACTAATACTCTCATTTTTCCTACTTTCTTTTTGTAATTTTATATTCAATATTTTATTATATCATTTTTTTCTAAAATTTTAAAGAAAAGTTGCCTTTTTTTAACAAAATAATAAATAAAAATTTTTTATAAAAAATGGAGCTATCGCAAATGCAACAACTCCATTTAAAAAGGGTTAACTTAGGGTATAATTTACATATCTCTACAAGCTACTACATCAACACCTGTTCCCAAAACATTTTTTATAACTATATCTCCTGTTTTTACTGGTGAGTGTAATAAAACTTTTGCTAATTCTTCCATACATTTAAAGTTTAAATCTTTTGGAATAGCACCATCTGTTTTTACTGGCATTCTTCTATGAAGTCCACCTTCGATTCTCACTGTCGAAGTTATAACTCTTTTTGGAGCTACTAACTCCTCTTTTGCGTACTCCGCTCCTCTTGGACAAGTATTTCCTTTTACATCTAATGTTTCAGTATCTATTGTTAAATGACAACCCATTGGACAAACAATACATATCATCTCTTTTTTCATTATTTATCCCCTCCTACAAGTTCTACAACAATTTCTTTACCTTTTATTGTTTCAAGTTTAGATTTTGGTATCATTATTTTTTCCATTTCTCCTGGAGCTACATGAGGTTTTTTCAAACTTAAAATAACATTTTCTCCATCTTTTACTTGAAGAGTCATATTTTTATAAATATTTCTAACCCTCATAAATACTTCTAGACCTTTGTCTACATTATTTAATCTAAATTTTTGAGGAACTGTATATCCAATTCCAAATCCATTTTTAAGTTCTATATATTCTCCAGATGTTAATTGACCTTTAATATATTTTGCTGCAGCAGCTCCAGCTTTTCTTGCCTCAGCACTTACAAAGTCTACTAAATCGTGAACGTGTAAAACATTTCCACAAGCAAATATTCCTTCGATGTTTGTTTCCATAACTTCGTTTACAACAGCTCCTGAAGTTCTTCCATCTATCATAACACCAGTTGCTCTCGAAATATCATTTTCTGGAATTAATCCAACTGATAGAAGTAAAGTATCCACTTCATATTCTTTTTCAGTTCCCGGAATAGGTTTTCTATTTTCATCAACTTTTGCTATTACAACTTTTTCAACTCTTTCTTTTCCTTGAATATCTATTACAGTGTGGCTTAAATATAGAGGAATATTATAGTCATTTAAACATTGAGCAATATTTCTTGCTAACCCTCCAGAGAATGGCATAAGTTCTACAACAGCTTTTACTTCTGCCCCTTCTAAAGTCATACGTCTTGCCATAATAAGTCCTATATCTCCAGAACCTAGAATAAGAACTTTTTTACCTACCATATATCCTTCCATATTAACAAATCTTTGAGCTGCCCCTGCTGTAAATACTCCTGCTGGTCTTTCTCCTGGAATTCCAATAGCTCCTCTTGTTCTTTCTCTACAACCCATAGCAAGTATTACAGCTTTAGCTTCAATTAACATATATCCGTCAACACTATTTATTGCATGAATTTGTTTTTCTGGAGTTACATCTAAAACCATTGTATCTAATTTATATTCTATTTTCATTTCTTTTAATTGATCGATAAATCTTCCAGCATACTCAGGTCCTGTTAATTGTTCTTTAAACTCATGTAATCCAAATCCATTGTGGATACATTGTTGTAAAATTCCACCTAATTCTTTATCTCTTTCTATAACTAAAATACTTTCAATTCCATTTTTCTTAGCTTCAATAGCTGCAGCTAATCCTGCTGGTCCTCCACCAACTACTACTAAATCATATCTCATCTTTCGTCCTCCCTATTTAGAAACTTTTGTTTCAGTTGTAAGAATATAAGCACCTTTTTTATCAAGAACTATTTCATTTAATTCTTTTCCAAGTTCTCTTGCCAAAATTTCTTGAACTCTTGGTCCGCAGAAACCACCTTGACATCTTCCTGTTCCTGGTCTACATCTTTTCTTAACTCCATCAACTGTTCTAGCTCCTACCATTCTGTGAATAACATCAACGATTTCTCCCTCAGTTATGCTTTCACATCTACAAATTATTCTTCCATATCTTGGATCTTTTTTAATAACTTCAGCTTTTTCTTCTGGACTAAGTTCTATGAAATGAATTTGAGGTTTGTTTTGTTTAAAATCTTCTTTTTTAACAGCTCCTAATTTTTCAACTACCATTTTTGCAACATCTACTCCAATTGCTGGTGCTGAAGAAAGTCCTGGTGATTTTGTTCCAGCTATGTTAAAGAAGTTTGGAGCATCACTTACTTCTCCTATTATAAAATCCCCTGTACTTGATTCAGCTCTAATTCCTGTAAAGTTTCTAATACTATCTCTATAATTTATTCCAGAAATTGTTTTTTCAGCTTGTCTTCTAATATCATCAAGTCCATGAGTAGTAGTTCCTACATAATCTTTGCTTTCAACATCTTCAGCTGTTGGTCCTACCATTATATTTCCATGAACTGTTTTTGTAACTAAAATTCCTTTTCCCATTATTGTTGGACATTGGAAAAGAACTGAATTTGTTAATTTTCCTTGTACCTTATCTAGTACATAGTACTCTCCAATTCTTGGGTGGATATCAAAATGATTTTTACTTACCATATCGTTTATTTTATCAGCATAAACTCCTGCTGCATTTATTACTACTTTTGTTTCAAAAGTTCTTCCATCTTTTAATATTACTTTGTAACCATCTTGAAGTTTTTCTATATTTGATACTTCTGCATCAACTAAAACTTCTGTTCCATTTAGGGCTGCATTTTCTAGTAATTTTATTGTAAATTCCCAAGGTCCTACTATTCCAGCACTACCAGCATAAAGAGCTGCGACTATATTTTTATTTATATTTGGCTCTCTTCTTAAAATTTCATCTTTTTCCAAAATTTCCATTTGAGGAACTCCATTTGTAAGTCCTCTTTGATATAGTTTTTCTATATGTTTTCTCTCTTCTTCAGAAAAAGCTAAAACATAAGAACCTACATTTTTGTAAGGAGCACCTATTTCTTTACATAAAGACTCATACATTCCAGCACCTAAAACATTATATTTTGCCATTAAAGTTCCCTCTTTTGCGTCATATCCAGCATGAACTATTGCAGAGTTAGCTTTTGATGTTCCATTTGAAACATCATTTTCTTTGTCTAAAACCATAATATTTAATTTGTACTTTGATAATTCACGAGAGACTGCAGCACCCATTACTCCTGCTCCGATTACAATAACATCTAACATATTTACCTCCCTAAAAAGTTAAAAAAAAGTCGTGCTCGAAAAAGGGGGATACCCTTTCCTAAGTCACGACTCTCTACCACTCTAGTCTTTATTCAATTGCACACATAGTATGCCCCATTTTTTCAATTTTGTCAAGTTTTTTTATTAAATTTCTTCCCAAGCTCTTGATCTTTCAACTGCTTTTTTCCATTTTGCATACTTTTCTTCTCTTAGATCTTCTTCCATAATTGGAGAAAATTCTCTATCTAATATCCAGCTATTTTTAATTTCTTCTTTAGTTTCCCAAACTCCAACTGCAAGTCCTGCTAAATAAGCTGCTCCTAAAGCTGTAGTTTCTAAAACTGTTGGTCTTCTTACTGTTTTTCCTAATATATCAGATTGGAATTCCATTAAGAAATTGTTAGCTGTTGCTCCACCATCAACTTTTAATCCATTTAATTCTATTCCAGAATCTTCTTGCATTGCTTCTAGTACATCTCTAGTTTGGTAAGCTATTGATTCTAATGCTGCTCTTATAATATGATTTTTGTTAGCTCCACGAGTAAGTCCTAATATAGCTCCTCTAGCATACATATCCCAATAAGGTGCTCCAAGTCCAACGAATGCTGGTACCACATATACTCCACCATTGTCTTTTACTTTTCTAGCAAAATATTCTGTATCTTTTGATTCTCCAACAAGTCTTAACTCGTCTCTTAACCATTGAACAACTGCTCCACCTACAAAGATACTTCCTTCAAGAGCATATTGAACTTTTCCGTTAAGTCCGATAGCTATTGTTGTAACTAGTCCATTTTTACTTTGAACCATTTCTTCACCAGTATTCATAAGTAAGAAACATCCTGTTCCATAAGTATTTTTTGCTTCACCTTTTTCAAAACAAGCTTGTCCAAATAGTGCTGATTGTTGGTCTCCTGCTACTCCACAGATAGGTACTCTATGTCCACCTTTTCCTCCAAGGTTAGCATATCCAAATGTTCCGCTACTGTCTTTTACTTCTGGTAACATTGATTTTGGAATTCCTAATTCTTTTAATAATTTTTCGTCCCACTCTAATTTTTTAATATTATAAATCATTGTTCTTGATGCATTAGTATAATCTGTTGCGTGAACTTTACCATTTGTTAATTTCCAAATTAACCAAGTATCAACTGTACCAAATAATAATTCTCCTTTTTCAGCTTTTTCTCTAGCTCCTTCAACATTATCTAATATCCATTTAATTTTTGTTCCAGAGAAATATGCGTCCAAAACTAGTCCCGTATTTTCTTTTATATATTCAACTAAACCTTCTTTTTTTCTAAGTTCATCACAGATTTGTGCTGTTCTTCTACATTGCCACACTATGGCATTGTAAACTGGTTTTCCTGTATTTTTATCCCAAACTATTGTAGTTTCTCTTTGGTTTGTTATTCCAAGTCCTATTATATCATGTTGAGAGATTCCTTCTCTAGCAATTACTTCAGCTAAAACTCCACTTTGGCTTGACCAAATTTCCATAGGGTCATGTTCTACCCACCCTTCTTTTGGATATATTTGTGTAAATTCTTTTTGTGCTATTCCAACTATTTTTTGATTTTCATCAAATAATACTGCTCTTGAAGATGTTGTTCCTTGGTCTAATGCTATTATATATTTCATTTATTACCTCCCAGTTCTAATCAAATTATTGTATAAATCCTCTAAAGAAATTGTAAACAACTACTGCTAATACCGCACCTACTATTGGTCCTACTATTGGTACCCAAGCATATCCCCAGTTTGATCCACCTTTACCTTTTATAGGTAATATTGCATGAGCGATTCTTGGTCCTAAATCTCTTGCAGGGTTAATAGCAAATCCAGTTGCTCCACCTGTTGATAAACCAATTACACAAATAAGCATTCCTACTAAGTACGGTCCCATTCCTGATCCTACACCATTTTCAGTTTGATTGATTGCAAATATTCCTAGTAATAAAATAAATGTTCCTATCAATTCTGTTACTACGTTCCAAGGTTTATTGTCAACTGCTGGTCCTGTTGCAAAAACACCTAATTTAGTTCCCGCATCTTCTTCTAAATCCATTAAATCTTTATAAGTTAAATAAGCTAATGTAGCTCCTAGCATAGCACCTAACATTTGAGCTATTATATATCCAGGTACTAAAGCCCAACTCATATCTCCTTTAAACGCCATTGCTATTGTTACTGCTGGATTTAAGTGTGCTCCACTTACCCAACCTGTTAAATAAGCTGATATAGTTACTGCAAGTCCCCAACCAAAACAAGTAGCTATCCAGCCACCACCTTTTCCAAAGCTTCTCTTTAAACTAAGAGTCATATTGATACCATTCCCTAAAAGTAATAAAAGAGCTGTTCCTAAAAATTCTGCTAAATACATTGCTGATGCACTCATTACGATACCTCCTTTGGATTTCTGATAAAATTTTTGTAACAAAAAAAGACCTACAAGAAAAGTATAACTTGTCACCAAAGTTTCTAACCTTAGTATCGACAAGACACTAATTCTGTTTAAGCCTCTCTCCATCACTTAGCTATATTATTAACTTCTAATATGAGTATACTCTATTAAAACCTTTTTGTCAATATATTTTTATTTTTTTCTTTTTTTAAACAGTTATTTTTAATTTTATTTAATTATTCCAAATATTTTTTATTTTCTAAGTTCCATAAATGAAATTTTTATAGTATAATATTAAAAAAAGGAGGGAAGATATTTTGGAAGAAATAAAAAAAGTTACTGATAAAAAAGTTCCAGCTATTGAAAAAGCTGACAAGATTTTTGATTATTTATACAAAAAAGATAAAGCTACCCAAGCAACTATTGCTAAAGATTTAGATATTCCAAAAGCCACAGCAAATAGATTATTAGCTGTTTTAACAGATTTAAACTATCTTTCTTTTGAAGATAGATTTTATTCGCTAGGAGAAAAATTTAGAATATTTTCTAATAAAAAAGATAAACATATTCTTATAAAAAATATAGCTCATCCTTATCTTGAGGAGCTATCTATAAAATTTAAAGAAACTTTCAAACTAAGTGTTCTTGATGAAAATGTAGTTCGTTGTATTGCCAAAATCCAAAGTGGGGATTTAGTAAAAATTTCTGTTTCGGAAAATGCTATTTTTCCTCTACATGCTGGAGCTGCTAGTAAAATTCTTATATCTCAACTTAGCGAATCAAAACTTAATAAACTTTTAACACCAGTTTTACCAAGATATACAGAAAATACTATTACAGATAGAGAAGAGCTAAAAAAAGAGCTTTTTAAAGTTAATATAAATAAAATAGCTTATGATAATATGGAGCATTCAGAACAAATCAAAGCTGTAGCAGTACCTATTTTAAATGAAAACAACAAAGTAATCGCTGCTATAAGTTGTCCGTATTTTCCTGAATCTCTTACACCTGAAAGAACAAAAATATTATCTAAAGAACTAAAAAAAGTTGCCAGTGAAATTTCAAAACGTTTAGCGTATTTTAAATAATAGATTAAATGGGAGACTATTTTTCAGTCCCCCATTTTTATTTAGAAAATTTCATTTAATTTGTAATTTTTTAATTCCAAAATTTTTTCATCTATAAATTTATCTACAACTTCAATATGTTTATCTATACTTCTTTCTGATGGTCCACCTATTGATGTTCTTTTTTCAACACAGTTTTCAATATCAATTTCACTATAAATATCTTTTTCAAATAAATTATTAAAATTTTTATATTCATCTAAAGATAAACTTTCTAAAGTTTTATTATTATCAATACAGTAAGAAACCATAGTTCCAACTATTTTATAAGCATCTCTAAAACTCATTCCTTTATTAGTCAAATAATCTGCTACATCTGTTGCATTGATAAAACCATTATAACAAGCTTTAAGCATTTTTTCTTTATTAGGTTTCATTGTTTTTATCATTCCATTAAATACAGAGAAACAAGCTTTTACAGTATCTAAAGCATCAAAAACATTTTCCTTATCCTCTTGCATATCTTTATTATAAGCTAACGGTATTCCTTTCATTGTAGTAAGTATTCCCATCAAATCTCCAAAAACTCTTCCTGATTTTCCTCTTATAAGTTCCGCTGCATCAGGATTTTTCTTTTGTGGCATTATACTACTACCAGTTGAAAAAGCATCACTTAATTCTAAATATCCAAAATCATTTGAACAATAAAGTATTATCTCTTCACAAAATCTCGAAAGATGAACCATTATTATAGAGATATCACTTATAATTTCTATTACATGATCTCTATCTGATACTCCATCTAAACTATTCCATACAGGTCTTGAAAATCCTAAAATTTTACTTGTATATTCCATATCTATCGAATAAGAAGTCCCTGCCAAAGCTGCTGAACCAAGTGGAGATACATTCATCATCTCAAAACAATTTTCAAGTCTTTGATAATCTCTTCTAAACATCTCTACATATCCCAAAACATAGTGTGAAAAACAGATTGGTTGAGCTTTTTGAAGATGAGTAAATCCTGACATAAAAGTTTTTTTATTTTCTTTAGCTAATTTATTTAAAATTTCTATTATTTCAATCAAATATGATTGTATTTTTTTTATTTCATCTTTAAGATATAACTTTAAATCAACAGCAGTTTGGTCATTTCTACTTCTTCCAGTATGAAGTTTTTTTCCAACATCTCTTATTCTATCTATAAGATTTTTTTCTATATTCATATGAATATCTTCATATTCTACCAAAAGTTTTATCTTTCCATTTTCTAAATCTTCCAAAATCTCTCTTAAAGTTTTTTCTATAAGTTTTGAATCTTCTAATGGTATTATCCCTTGTTTTCCTAATCCTCTAACATGAGCTATACTCCCCATAACATCATAATAAGCTAATCTCTCTTCAAACTTTATTGTTGAATGAAAATCCAAAATTAAATTACTCGCTTTCTCTTTAAATCTCCCTGAAAAATATTGCATAATTCCTCCTTAATTCCCAAAATTTTTGTATAAAAAAAGCTGGTTAGCACAAAACTATCCAGCTTATCTTAATTATATAAATAATCAAAAAATAACTATCTCTTTTCTAACTCACCAAATATAAAATATTTAATTTTTATATTTAAGTCTCCTTAGTAAAGTAAATAGCATATTTTTTCATCTCCTTCAAAATTTTTTAGAAATTATACTCTTTATTTTTCCATTTGTCAACAAAAAATTTTAATTTTTAAAAAAAAGAAAAAAGGCTGACAACTGCCAGCCTAATTTTTTTATTTATTACATTGCAAAGTGCATCATTACACCAGGTCCAATTGGTAGACCAAAGAAGTAGAATATCATTAATAGAACTGTCCATCCAGTTAAGAATGTTATTGAGTAAGGTAACATTGTAGAGATAAGTGTTCCCATTCCACTGTCTTTATCAAATTTAGACATATAAGCAACGATGAATGCAAAGTATGACATTAATGGAGAAATGATGTTAGTTGATGAATCTCCTATTCTGTACATAGCTTGTGTTAATTCTGGAGAGTATCCAAGTCTCATAAACATAGGAATGAATACTGGTGCTAAGATAGCCCATTTAGCTGATGCTGATCCCATGAATAGGTTGATGAATGCAGCAACTACGATAAATCCTACGATTAATGGGAATCCAGTAAATCCTATTGATTGTAAGAAATCTGCTCCTTTAACAGCGATTATTGTTCCTAATTTTGTATAAGAGAAGTAAACAATAAATTGAGATGCTACGAATGCAAGAGCCATATATCCACCCATTGTTCCTAATGAGTTACCCATAAGTTTTGCAACGTCTTTATCTGATTTAATTGTTCCAACTGTTTTACCATAAGCATATCCTGGAACCATAAAGAATAACATGATTACTGGTAATAATCCATCATGCATAAATTTATTTAAGTTCCCACCTTCTCTGAATATTGCATTTGAAGGAACTGTTAAGTAAGCGATAATTCCTAAGAACACTAGAAGTGCTATTCCAGCATTTCTTAATCCTCTTTTTTCTAGATCTCCCATTTCAGTTAATTCTTCTTTATAGTCACCTTTATATTCTCCAAGTCTTGGTTCAACTATTTTTTCAGTAACTATTGTTCCTAATATAGTGATTAAGAATGTAGAAACTATCATGAAATACCAGTTAGCTGTAGGTAATACTGTGTAATCAGGAACGAATATTCTAGCTGCCTCAGTAGAAATTCCTCCTAATAATGGGTCGATTGTTCCAAGTAGTAAGTTAGCTGAGAATCCTCCTGAAACTCCAGAGAATGCTGCAGCAAGTCCTGCTAATGGGTGTCTACCAACAGATGCAAATATAATTGCTCCTAATGGAATTAATACAACGTATCCAGCGTCAGATGCGATATTTGACATAACTCCTGCGAAAACCATAACAGCTGTTAATAATCTTGGTGGTGTAGATAAAACTAATTTTCTAAGAGATGCATTGATAAGTCCTGTACCTTCTGCAACTCCAACCCCTAACATAGCCACTAAAACTGTTCCAAGTGGTGCGAATCCAGTAAAGTTTTTAGTCATAGTATTGAAAATATATCTAATTCCTTCAGCACTTAATAAAGATTCAGCATGAAGTGTGATATCTTCAATTTTTTTAGTTTTCATATTCATTCCTGTATAAGTAACTTCTACTCCAGCTCTTACACAGATTTCTGATATTACAATAACTGCTATTGATAACATTAAGAATAGTGTTATTGGATGTGGTAATTTGTTCCCAACTTTTTCAACTCCGTCAAGAAACTTGTTAAAAAAACCTTTTTTCTGTTCCATATAAAACCTCCGTCTTGTTAAAATATACACATTTGTATTATAATATATTCTTATTAAAAAATCAACCCTATTTTTTTAAAAAAATTATACTATGAAGTTACAAAATGCTTATCTATTATACAATAATCAGTACAGAAAATCAATATATTTTTTTAATACTAATATTCTATTTTTTTAATACAAAATTTTCTCCCTTTTTCTCGATAAGTCCTTGTTTTAAAAGACCTCCTATTGCTCTTTTAAAAGCTTTTTTACTTATTCCAAAATAATCATATATCTCTTCAGGACTACTTTTATCATTAAAATGGAATGCTGATTTTAAAATTTTAATCTTTTCTAGTATAAGCTCTCCATCATCATCTAATTGTTCGAAAGCCAATTTTCTTGGAGCTAAGTCTAATTTCCCGTCTTCTCTTACTCTTATAACTCTAGCTGTAACTTCTTCTCCGATTTTATATTCTTTAAAATATTCATTTTTAGGCATCATTCCAAAATATCTATCATCTACTGCAACAAAAACTCCAATATTTTCATCAATATTATAAACTGTTCCTGTTACTGTATCATTTTTCTTATAATCTTTACAAGGTAATAAGAATTTATAAACTTTCATTGTAGCTGAAATACGTCCTTTTTTGTCCTCATAAAGCCCCACTAAATATTTTTTTCCAACTTCTAATCTTCCAACCTCTTGCCCTTTTGGTAAAAGTAAATCTTTTTTTAATCCCCAATCAAGAAAAGCTCCGATTTTTGGATTAATATCTGTAACTTCTAATTTTGCAAGAGTTCCAATTGTTGCATAAGTTACTCTTAGAGTGGCTATCAATCTATCTTCTGAATCTCTGTATATAAATACTTCTAATTCATCATCTATCTCTGGTTTTTTGTCTAAAAGTTCCAACTCATTTTTTGGTAATAAAATGTTATCTGCTTCGTCCTCTGTTCCTGCGTCTAGGTATAATCCGATTGGAGTATAATTGTTGACTCTTAAAGTTTGTCTTTTTCCTATTTTTATCATTTTTTCCTCCTCAATATAAATAAAAAGTTGATATTTCATAATATCAACCGTTTTAAATATTATACACTTTATCATTAAAAAAATCAATTTTATTTTTTATTGACTTTTTCAATTTGCTATGATATCATTTTTGTATAAGTTAAAATAAGGAGGTAATAAAATGGAATTAAAAGATAAAGTATTAGAATTATTACAAAAATCAGAGCCAATGAAAGCTGGAGAAATAGCTGAGGCTCTTGGAGAAGATAAAAAGTTAATAGATAAAGCCATAAAAGAATTAAAAGCAGAGGAATCTATCATCTCTCCAAAAAGATGTTTCTACTCTGCTAAATAATTTTAAAATATTATATTGTTATTAAACTTTGAGACTGTTGTAAATTTAAAATATGTTATCTTTGATACATTCCCATACCTATTAAATTTACAACAGCTCTTTTTTTATTTAAAACTCAACTTCTTCATAAAGAGAAACTTCTGAAAATTCTCTTATCTTTCCAATCATAGGAACAATTCTTGTAAAATGTTCTGATTTATTATGAGAATCTATTGCTTCTTGGTCTCTCCATTTTTCGATTATAACAAAATTTTGAGGATTTTTTATATCTTGATGTAATACATAAGAGATATTCCCCTCTTCCTTTTGACTTTTCTCAACAAGTTCTCTTACAATTTTTTTATATTCATCAAGACACTCTTTTTTTATTGTACTTTTAGCTACGATAACTATCATACTCCACCTCTTATTTAATAAAGTTTGTTCTTACTCCTATTTCATTTTGAGGAACTTCTATACCGTTCTTTTTAGCAAGTTCAATACATTTTAAAATCCAAGCCATATTTTTTCCAAGATTTCTCATTGTTTGGATTCCCTCTTCATCTCTTAATACTTCTTCTGGAGTATTTCCGTGAACCATATTCCAATAAGATGATGACACTATTGGCATTTGACAAAGTCCTAAATATTTATTTAATACATCATAAGAAGCTGTTGTTCCTCCACGTCTTGCAGAAGTTATAACTGCTCCTGGTTTATGCATAAAAAGTTTTTTTCCTGCTACAAAAGCTCTATCAAGTAGAGAGATTATTCTTCCACTTGGGTGTGCAAAATAAACTGGACTTCCAAAAATATATCCGTCAGCTTCACGAGCTTTCTTTAAAAATTCATTTAATATATCATCGTTAAATACACAAGCACCATCTAAAGATTTACAACCTCCACAACCAATACAATCTCTTAAAGGAGCTCCACCAACATTAAATATTTCCCATTCTATTCCTTCTTTTTCCAAAACTTTTCCAATCTCAGTAAGAGCTGTATAAGTACAACCTTCATGAGAACTTCCATTAACCATTAAAACTTTCATTATACTTCCCTCCTAAACTTTTATCTTAAATTATTCCTCATCAAAATATCCAAGTTCTTTAAGGAATGGTTTTTTCTTTCTCCAATCTTCTTTTACTTTAACCCATAATTCTAAGAAAATATCTCTTCCTAGTAAAATTTCAATTTCATGTCTTGCTTCAATACCAATCTCTTTTAAAAGACGTCCACCTTTTCCAATAATTATTCCTTTTTGAGAATCTCTCTCAACATAGATATTTATATTAAATTTATCTTTTCCAGTGTCTCTTTTTTCAACATTTATAATCTCAATGGCGATTGAGTGAGGTATCTCATCTCTAGTTTTTAATAGAATTTTTTCCCTTACAATCTCAGTTATTATTCTATAAACAGGCATATCTGTGTACATATCCTCTGGATAATATTGGATTCCCTCTTCTAAGAATGGATCTATCTCATTTAAAAGTTTTCCAAGTCCTATTGCATATTCTCCTGCAATCTCAACTATTCCATCAAACTTACCAAGTTTTTCCTCAACTTCTTTTCTTTTTTCTTTAAGTTGCTCATCTGTAAGTTTATCAATTTTATTTATGACTAAAATTCTTGGAGTTCTTCTAGCTTCCAAAACTTTTTCCATTACAAATTGATCCCCTGTGCTTATCTCTTGAGTTCCGTCTAAAAGCATAAGTATAAGATCAACATCTTTCAATATTTTTATAGCTGAAGATGTCATATATTCCCCTAAAAGATGTTTAGGTTTGTGAATCCCTGGAGTATCAATAAAAATATATTGATTTCCTCCCATATTAAGAATTCCTTTTATATTCTCTCTAGTTGTACCAGCTTTATTTGATACAATAGCTACTTTCTCATTTACCAATTTATTTATCAATGTAGATTTTCCTACATTTGGTCTTCCAACAACTGCTATAAATCCCGCTTTCATTTTAACCCCTCATCTCCTATTCCTATTCTCAGGTATTCTTTTTTTATTTTTTCAAATAACTCTATCTCGTCAAGTTCCTCTTCTGTATCCACTTTCTTTTTTTCAAGTATATACCTATTTTTTATCATACTAGGAACTACATTTCTATCAATTTTTGCAAGTTTTGCATATTTTATAAAATTAGTTTTAAATTTTTGGTTATCAACTCCCTCAAAGATAAAAAGAGAATCTATTTTATATTTTTCAACAAACTCTTTTATCTCTTGAGCTAATTCTGGATATACATCAATTATAGTAAAAATATTTCTTTGATTAAGAGAAAAACTTTTGTAATCACTCTCTTTCAGTTGAAAAAGTTTTATCCCTAATATATCCACTATTTTTAATCCAGTAGATGCTAAAAGTTTTATAATTATCCTATCTCTTTCACCTACAAAATCATCTGGACAAATATCAATAATAGCCTTTAACTCTCTTTCTTCTATTTTGTCACGAATTTTTATATTTTTTCTACTTGTAGATATTTTATCAATGGGAGATTCTTTTATAATCTCCTTTTTTAATAAAAATTTATAAAAACTTTTTAAAGAAGTTATCTTTCTTATAACTGTATTTTCAGAATATCTATCTTTTATATATTGAAGATATCTATCAAGTTCTTCTTGTGTAACCTTATCTAAAGATATATCTTCCAAAAAATCTTCAAAAAACTCCAAATCACTTTTATAAAACTCAATGGTTTTTTTAGATATTACTCCCTCTCTGTCTATTTCTTCTAAAAAATATTGTACTAACCCCATATTATTCCTCTGACAAAAGCTCTTTTGCATGTTCTATTACTGCCTCTGAAACATTTTCTCCCGCCAACATACGAGCTATCTCTGAAATTCTCTCTTCGTAAGAAAGTTTTTTTACAGATGTAAATGTTTCTCCATCTTTAGAAGTTTTCTTAATATAATATTGTTCATTTGCTTTTGAGGCAATAGCTGGAGAATGAGTTATACAGATAACCTGTGCATTTCTTCCAATCTCTTTTAATTTATCAGCTATTTTTCTAACAGTTTCCCCACCTACTCCTGTATCAATTTCGTCAAAAATCAAAATAGGAATATTATCAACATGTGAGAATATAACTTTTAGAGCAAGCATAATTCTGCTAACCTCTCCACCTGATGCGATTTTTTGCAATGGTTTTGGTGGTTGTCCAATATTAGTTGCAATAAAAAACTCTATTGCATCAGAACCATTTTTTGTCATAATATCTTTTTCTTCAAGTTTTATATCAAGTTTTGCGTCTTTCATATTAAGAAAATCTAGCTCTTTTCCAAGATTTTCCTCTATTTTTTTTATAAATCTTTTTCTGATATCTCTCAGTTCTTTTGCATATTTCCAATAATCTTCTTTAAATTTTTCTTTTTCTTTCAAAAGATTTTCAACTTCAAAGTTATTATCCTCTAAAGTTCTAAGTTTTTGTGAGATAGTTTTAGCATACTCTAAAATCTCGTCAATAGAACTTCCATATTTATTTTTTAATTTTTCTATAATATTTAATCTCTCTACTACTGCATCAAGACGATTTTCATCTATCTCAATATCACTTTCAATCTGCTCAATAGTAGATGCACAATCTTCAAGATCATAATAGATTCTTTCAAGTTGCTCGTAAATATCTTCAAACTCTTTTCCACAATCTACGATTGATTCTATATTTTTTTTACAAGAATAAATAACACTTAAAGCATTTACTTCATCATTTTTTAGATAAAATCCAGACATTGAAAGTTTTTCTTTTATCTTTCCAGCATTAAAAAGTTTTTTATACTCAGCTTCAAGCTCAATATCCTCATCTTTTTTTAGATTTGCTTTTTCTATCTCGTCAAGTTGAAATTCATAAAACTCTTTTTTATCTGCTGTTTCTTTTTTTTCTTTTTCTATCTCTTTTATTTTTACATCTACATTATTAAATTTTTCAAGAGATTCCTCTAGCTTTATTCTTACATTTTTAGCTTCTTCCTCTATAAATTTATCCAGAAGTTTTATATGATTTTCTCTATTAAGAAGCATTTGATGAGAGTGTTGTCCCACAATATCAACTAAAGTTTTCATTACCTCTTTAAGTTTACTACGAGGAACTCTAGCTCCATTTACAAAGGATTTTTCTTTTCCCTTTACATCAAGAGTTCTTCTTATTATAACTTCGTTGTCTTCTGTATCTATGTCCAGTTTCTCAAGTTCAGTTTTTTGCTCCTCATTTATCTCAAAAACTCCCTGAGCCACCAACATATTTTCTCCGCTACGAAGCATATCAACACTTGCTTTTTCTCCTAAAAGAAGATTTATCCCACTTAATATTATGGACTTTCCTGCTCCAGTTTCCCCAGTAAGAGTAATAAGTCCATCACCAAATTCAAGATTAAGTTTTTCTATAATGGCTAAATTTTCAATCAATAATTCTCTTAGCATAAATTATCTCCCCATTTTAATTTTTCTTTTAGGATAGAATAATAATTTCTCTCCTTCGGTAAAACTAAATTAAGTTTTTTATCAGAATAACTAATAGTAATTTTGTCATTAACATTTAATTTTTTTATAAAATCCCCATCTATTATTAAAAAATTACTTACATCATTATAATTAACTTTGGCGTACAAAACTTCCTCAGATGATAAAACAATAGGTCTTGTAGAAAGATTGTGAGGTGCAATAGGAGTTATAATAATTGCATCAAGATAATATGAAACAATAGGTCCTCCCGCTGAAAGAGAATATCCTGTTGACCCAGTTGGAGTGGCTATAATTACTCCGTCACCAGTATAGGTATTTATTTTTCCACTATCTGAAAAAATATCTACCGAAACTAATTTTTTATCTAAAGGTCCAGTAGTTATCACTACCTCATTAAGTATATTATAAGTTTCATTATTTATTTTTGCATCTAAAAGTCCTCTACTGTATATTTTATAATCTCCTTTTAGATAGCTTTCGCAAATCTCACGAGCCTCTATCTCTTTTATCTCAGTAAGAAAACCTAACCTTCCTGCATTAATAGCTATCACAGGAATAGATTCGTTTTTTATTATCTCCTTTGAAGCTCTAAGAAGTGTCCCATCTCCACCGATTACAATAGCAAAAGTTGCCTCAGTAATTTTTTCTTTTGGTAGGAGAGATATATTTTTTTCTTTCAAAAAATTCTTCAAATCTGTATAAATCTCAACAGCTTTTGCTTTTGTGGAATTATAAAAAATAACACATTTTTCTTTCATATTTCTCTCCTAACAACACTTTATAAAACATTGATTGGGTTAATTGATTTCAAGTTAAGTCTAACTTCGTAATAAAGAACTGGTTTTCCGTCCATAGAAAGTCCTAAAACTCCAATGTCCTCTCCTTGATTTACTTTTTTTCCAACTGTAACTTTAGAAGAGATTAAGTTTCCATAAACTCCGATTGTATTATATCCATAATCAATCATTACAACTTTACCAAGACCTTGAATTTTTCCAACATAGATAACTTTTCCTTTATGGGTTGTTCTTACTGGAGCACCAAGTCTTGATTCTATCTCTACACCATTACTTGAAATATTTTGTGTTTTTTTCTCTCTAAATTGAACTACAACTTTTCCATCTTCTAAAGGTTTAACCCCTTTACCAAGTCCTTTAATAGCCACTGAATAATCTACACTCTTACTTGGTTTAGAAACTGATTGTGAATAGATAATTTTTTCAATCTCTTTTTGAATACGAGCTTTCTCTTTTTCTAAAGAGCTTAATCTTGAAATATGTCTACTTTTTTCAGAATTAAGACGAGCTATCAAACGATTTTTTTCTTTTTCCTTTGATGCTGTAGCTTGTATATTTCTATTAAGTTGATTTTTCAAAGAACTTAATTTTTTCTTTTCATTTTCTATATTAGCACTGACAATAGAGATATCTTGTTTTACTCTTTTGATATGTTCTATTTTTTTCATATCATCATAAAGTATTTTCCCGAATTGTCTCTTAAGCATAGCATCTTCTTCAAAAGAAAGATTATTATTTTTTCTTCTGCTCCATGCTATGATTTTTGCTTGAAACTCCGCTTTTTTTCTTTCTAGCTCTTTTTTACTAAAATCTAAGTTAATATGGCTATAGTCTATTTTCTTTAATGTAGCCTCTATATCATCTTCTATATTTTTTTTATCTTCATTTAACTTTACAATATCTTTTCTAATATCTTCAATCTGTTCTTCCAGTGATTTTTTTTGTGTATCAATTTTTTTTATAGCAAGTTTTTTTGAATTAATCTCCATATCTATTTTTTTTAGTTTATTAGTCATATTAGCTTTTGTATCAGAATAACTAACTAAACTTACAAAACATAATAAAAGAGATATGCACAACTTCTTCATTATTCATTCTCCCATCTTTCTTTTACTGGAAGTAACCAGATAATAATTATAACAAGTAAATTAAGGAAAAATTGTACCCATGATATTTGATTAATAGTCAAAACTGATGAGCAAATTTCACTAGAAATCAACCAGTTTCTAATTAGATAATACACATTAAAAGCTATTACTTCTCCAGATAACACAGCTAAAGTAAATGGAAGAAGATTTATAGTTTTTGTAGCATTGATTGTATTTTTATTATATCCTACATTTATAAGAGTACCTACATAATCGATTTTAAATTGCATTGAAGCTATTGTTATAATTATAAATCCAACAAAAGCCGTACTTATAGTAAGGATTATTGATAACATATCAAAAAACTTAATCTTTCTATTTATATTATCAGAATAAGTAGTATCTAAAAAATATTCTTTTATCTCTTGAGTTGAGTCTAAAATCTCTTGTATTTTTTCAAAATTATTAAGATTTTTTACATATATTCTCAAAGAATCTGGCAATGGGTTTTCAGCTTGTGGAAGTACTATTCCCAAATCATTTTGAAGATTTTGAAAGGCTATAAAACTGTCAATATATGTAACTTTTTTTATTTCAGGAATATTAAGAAGTTTTACTTCTAAATCCTTTTTTTGTTCAAGTGATAGATTATTTTGTAATTCAGCAGAAATAAAATCTGTATTTTTAAGGGTTTTTATTTGGTTATTGGTATTTAATATACCAGAAATAAAAAAATTAAAAACAATTGTAGCAAAAATAATGCTTAAAAAAGATTTTACCATTTCAAGGGAGATAAATAATTGTTTAGATTCGTTTTGCATATACTACCATCCTATCAAAAATTTGTTTAATAATAGGCTGTTGCAACTTTTACAAGTTTTAGCCAAAGTATGCAACAGCCTTAATAAAAAAATTATAAGTTTTCTTTTATTACAGAGATAAGTTTTTTAGAAGTTAATTCGTATTTTTCTAAAAGCTCATTTCCAGTTCCACTTTGACCAAATTGATCATAGATTCCAACTTTTTTAACTTTTGTTGGGTGTACTTCTGATAAAAATTCAGATACAGCAGAACCAAGTCCCCCAATTACAGAATGTTCTTCAGCTGTAACAATAAATCTTGTTTCTTGAGCAGCTTTTAATATTGTTTCTCCGTCAAGAGGTTTGATTGTTCCTACATTGATTACTCTAACTGAGATTCCCTCTTTTTCTAATTCTTCAGCAGCTTTTAAAGCTTCATAAGTAAGAAGTCCTGTTGCTGCTATTGTTACGTCTTTTCCATCTCTTAATGTATTTGCGATTCCGATTTGGAAATCATAAGTTTCTTCATCAAATATTACTGGTACTCCTAATCTTCCCATTCTGATATAAACTGGTCCGTCATATTCAGCAGCAGCGAAAACCATTTTTTTAGTTTCAGTTGCATCAGCTGGAGATAAAACAACCATTCCAGGGATAGATCTCATAAGAGCTATATCTTCTATTGATTGGTGAGATCCTCCATCTTCTCCAACAGATATTCCTGCATGAGTAGGTGCAAGTTTTACGTTTAATTTAGGATAAGCTACTGTATTTCTTATTTGTTCAAAAGCACGTCCTGCTTCAAACATTGCAAAAGTAGATGCAAATACTGTTCTTCCACAAGTTGCAAGTCCGGCAGCAGTTCCTACTAAGTCAGCCTCAGCTATCCCAACGTTTATATGTCTTTCAGGAAATACTTTTTTGAAAGAACTAGTTTTAGTAGAACCAGAAAGGTCAGCGTCTAAAACAACTACATCTTTATTTATTTTACCAAGTTCAACTAAAGCTTCTCCATAAGCTTCTCTTGTTGCTTTTTTTATCATTATTAAATCCTCCAAAAATTTTTTAAATCTTTTCTAATTAGTCATTACAAGATAATTCTTCTAAAGCTTTTTTACATTCTTCAGCTGTAGGTGCAACTCCATGGAATCCACAAACATTTTCCATAAATGAAACTCCTTTACCTTTAACTGTTTTTGCAACAACTAAAGTTGGTTTACCTTTAACTGTTTTTGCTTCGTCAAGAGCAGCTATAATTTCTTCAAAGTTATGTCCATCAATTTCGATTACGTGCCAACCAAAAGCTCTCCATTTATCTGCAACAGGTTCGATACCCATAACTTTATCAACATTACCATCTATTTGAAGATTGTTAAAGTCTAAGAAAGCACAAACGTTATCTAATTTGTAGTGGCTTGCTGTCATTGCAGCTTCCCAAACTTGTCCCTCTTGAGTTTCTCCATCTCCCATTATTACGTAAACTCTGTAATCGATTCCGTAGATTTTAGAGTTTAAAGCCATTCCATTAGCAACAGATAAACCTTGACCTAAAGACCCAGTAGAAATTTCTACTCCTGGTACTTTTTTCATGTCAGGATGACCTTGTAAAATAGAACCGTATTTTCTAAGAGTTTTTAAAAGAGATTTATCAAAGTATCCTCTTTCAGCTAAAGTTGCGTAAAGAGCAGGAGCAGCGTGTCCTTTAGATAAAACAAATCTGTCTCTGTTCTCCATTTTTAGATTGTTTGGATCAATATTCATTTCGTGAAAATATAATGTTGTTAAAATATCAGTAGCTGATAAAGATCCTCCTGGATGTCCAGATTTAGCCTCTGTTATCATAGAAACAATGTTTTTTCTGATTTCATTAGCTTTTGTTGATAAAAGATTAATATCCTTCATTTAAAAATTCCCCTTTCAATATTAATAATCATCATATTATATTATTTTTTTACTTATTTTGTCAAATTGTTTAACCAAAAAAGAACCATTTTTTATCAATTCTTTTTGCAAAGAATCATATTTTATGTTTCCCACCAATAAAAAACTTACTAGAAACAAACATAAAGGTCTAAATAATTTCCCCTCTTTTTTTATGTCTCTTATAATTTTAATTACAGAAAAAATTCCAAGTAGAAAATATTCCTCCAAATTCTTTGTAGTATAAAGTGATATAAATAATGATATAACTATAAAGCCTGCAAAAAAACTTTTTGATATAAAAGGTTTAAGTTCAAGTTTTAATATCGGTACATGTAATAAAGCTCCCCTTGACCAACCTTTTGGAAAAATATCAAATATAAAGTGTAATGTCAAAGCCATTGCAAAACCACTTATAAATATTCTCAAAAACTCACTTTTTTCCATTATGTAAAATTGTAAAAGAATTATTAAAATAAGAGGACTGTGAGTTACTATACTTCTATGTTTTAGATTTAGATGAAAATCCCAATCTGGAAACTTAATCCCAACATTAAAAGCAATAAAAATAAAAATTATTTTGTAAAAAATAATTTTATCAAAGGATTGAAAAAAACTGTCCACAGTATCACCTATTATAAATTTCTCTACTACTATTGTACTATATTTTTTGAAAAAAATCATCATTTAATTTTAAGAAAAATAAAATATTTCAAACTTTTTTGAAATAACAAAGTCTAAAAAAAATATACAGCAAAGGAGGGACTTATGAAGAAAACAATATTATCACTTTTTTTGATGGCATCAACTATTACATATCCTTGTACTGGGGTAAGTCTTAAGACTCAAAATGGAGATCTCGTTCAAGGAAGAACTATTGAATTTGGAGAAAGTAATATAAATGGAAAAATTATTATTTCCCCAAGGGGTAGAGAGTTTAAAGCTCTTACAACAGAGGGTAAAATCAACGGACTTAAGTGGAAGGCTAAATATGGATTTGTTGGAGCTAGTGTTGTGGTTGACCAGTTTATCGGAGAGGGGATAAACGAAAAAGGGTTAAATGCAGGACTTTTTTATTTTCCTCACTATGGAAGTTTAGCAGAATATGAAAAATCAAAAGCTAATATATCTATTGCTGATATGGAATTGGTAACTTGGATTTTATCAAACTTCGAAACAGTAGATGAAGTAAAAGAGGGAATTAAAAAAATAAAAGTTGTAAATATTGGTTATGATGATAAAGGAAAACCTCTTCCAACGGCTCATTGGAGAATAGGAGACGTTAGAGGAAATAATATTGTTTTAGAAATAGTTAACAATGGTGAAATAAAAATTTATGATAATAAAGTTGGAGTATTAACAAATTCTCCTGACTATGAATGGCATATAAAAAATCTTAACAATTATATAAATATTTATTCTGGAAATGCTAACTCTTTTAATGTAAATGGAGAAGAATTATTTTCTTTTGGAGCTGGAACAGGAGCTTTGGGACTTCCTGGAGATATAACTCCTCCATCAAGATTTATTAGAGCATTTTTCTATGTAAATACTATCGGAGAGGTTGAAAATACAAAACTTGCAGTCAATAAAGCTTTTCATATTCTAAATAATTTTGATATACCTATTGAGATAGAGTTTCCAAAAGAATACAAAGGAAATATTCCAAAAGATGTAATAAGTGCTACTCAATGGACAGCAGTTAGTGACTTATCAAATAGAGAGTTTTACTATAAAACTATGGATAACAGCCAAATAAGAAAAATTGATTTAAAGAAAATAGATTTTTCATCAGTTAAATATCAAGCTTTTCCAATGGATAATGAAAAAGATAATTTCTTAGAAATAAATATTAAGTAATAAAAAAAAGGATTAACTTTCATTAATTTGAGAAAGTTAATCCTTTTATTTTTTATTCTGCCTCTGGGAAAATTTTATTTAAAATAATTCCTACAAAAGCCGCAATAGCTAATCCTGATAATGAAACTGTTTTCCAGATAACAACGTTATCAATACCAATTCCAAATACTAAGATAAGAGAAGCTATTATTAAGTTTCTTGATAGTGAGAAATCAAGTTGTGATTCAATAAGAGTTCTCATTCCAACAGAAGCTATCATTCCAAATAGAATAACTGAAATTCCTCCCATAACTGGTGATGGAATAGTTTGTAATATTACTCCAAATTTTCCAATGAAAGAAAGTACGATTGCGTAACAAGCAGCAATTCTTAAAATGCTTGGATCGTAAACTTTTGTTACTGCTAAAACTCCTGTATTTTCTCCATAAGTTGTATTTGCAGGTCCACCTAAAAATCCAGCAGCGATTGTTGCAAGTCCATCTCCTAATAAAGTTCTACTGATTCCAGGATTTTTAAAGAAATCTTTTCCAACAACGGCTCCGTTTGTTGTAATATCTCCAATATGTTCAATGAAAACAACAAAAGCTATTGGAGCAATTCCTAAAATTCCTGTTAAAGAAAAATCAGGTAAAGTTGTAAGTGATGTCATTGCATCTTGAGAAAATCCTATCCAACTAGCCTCTCTTATAGGTGTAAAATCTACCATTCCTAAGAATATAGAAAGAACATAACCTATGATAACAGAAACTAATATTGGTATAAGTCTTAAGAAAGATTTTCCAATAGAAGAGATAATAACCATACTGATAACAACTGTTCCAGCAACTAATAAACTTTTTGGATCAAATTTTCCATTTGAAAATCCAGCCATTGAAATAGCAGTAGGACTAAGTCTTAATCCGATAACAACTATTATTGGTCCAACAACTATTGGCGGGAAGAAAGATTTAATCTTCTCAATTCCATATATTCTTACAAGAAAACTCATAAGTACATAGATAAGACCAGCAGCTATTACTCCACCTTTAACAGCAGCAATTCCCTCTTCTTGTAATACAAGGGCAATAGCTCCTATAAAAGCAAAAGAAGAACCTAAGAAAACTGGAACTATTTTTTTAGTACATAGATGGAAAATAAGAGTTCCAACACCAGCTGTTAAAAGTGCAACAGATGGATTTAACTTAGTAAGAAAAGGAACTAATACAGTAGCTCCAAACATAGCTAATACGTGTTGAAGTCCTAGTATTAACTTTCCCTTAGTAGAAATTTCGTTCATAAAAACCTCCAAGTTATATTAAATTTTTTGTAAAAATTATTTTTCGGGTAATATTCTACCATAGTTATCAATAAAAATCAAATTAAAAAGTTAAAATTTTTGTAATACTCCTAGTAGTTTTCCTGAAGAAAATCTTACCTTTGCCAAGTCTTCTACAATTACATTACTGTTACATATACTTTCTCCAAGTTTTAGATTATATCCATTAAGAGGGTACTTAAATCCTTCAAGATAAATATCATTTACTTCACTGCTCATTGGAATAAAAGATATAGTATGATTTTTTCTATTTTTTATCTCCATTCCATCTTCTACTCTAAAAATAATCTCCTTTTCATCAAGAAAAATAACATTATCATATTTAAAAACAATATTAAGATTTGTTAGGAAATGATCTGTTCTTCCTCCAAGTCCTCCTAAAATATAAATCTTATCAAAACCTTTTTCGGAAAGATATTTTACTATAAGCTCTCCATCTGTAAAATCTTTATCTGCATTAAATTTTAAAATTTTTACATTTAATTCTTTAGCTTTTTCTATATAAGACTTGTCCAAAGAGTCTAAATCTCCCCAAATCTCTAAAGGTACAACTCCCATATCCAAAGCATATTTTGTACCACCATCAGCACAATAGATATTTTTTTCATTTTCTAAAAGTTTTTTATAATAAGAATTTTCCCAGTCCATAACCCCATTAAAAAAAACAAAAGCTCTTTTTTCCATATAAACTCCATTCTAAAATATAAAAATAAGAGGTTGTTGCTTTCACAACAATCTCTTTGTTACTTAATCATCATCTTTTGAAATATCCACTTCTATAAAAATAGGAAGATGATCTGATACTTCTTTTCTTGCTTTTTTATAATTTTTTCTTGTAAAATCTAAAGCTCCACTATTTCCTGTAAACTCACTTGTATATTTTGATATAAAAATATTATCATATTGATTTGCAAGTCCCTTTGTTCCTATTGTAGTCTTAAGATTTGGAGAGATACAATAGATGATTTTATCTTCGTGAGAAAGAAGATTTTTAAATCCGTTATCTCTAACAGATAGATTAAAATCTCCACCTATTATAATATCATTCTCTTCTTTATCCATATCTTGAAAATAATCATAAACTTTTCTTAAAGAGTTAGCCTCAGCCACCCTAAAACTTTTTTTATCTCCATAGATAGAGTGTAAAAGAACAAAAGTAAAGTCCATATTACCTATTTTAAAATCAGCTCCATAAGGTTCTCTTATGAAATCATTTTGTCTATCTTTAAAATATCCACGAGATTTTAAAAATTTTACTCTGTCAGTTCTAAATACATAAGCATAATGTTCTTTATATTTTTTAGTTCCAACAGGGTAAGAAGTCATATGATAATCCCAATCTACATTAGTAACTTTTTCTAGTTCGTCTACTACTTTTTGAACTCCAGCCTCAGAAAATACCTCTTCTAAACCTACAATATCAAAACTGCTTAAGATTTTTCCAACCTCTTTATAATTTTTTTCATTGGCTCCCAATCTTAAAATATTAAAAGAGGAGATATATCCAATATTTTCATCAGAAAAAATAATAGTTTGTAACAGAATAAAAAATCCAAGTATCAGTTTTTTCATAAAATCAACTCCTAAAATTAGTAGTTTTCAGGGAACATTATTCTTTCAACACCTTCGATAATTATATGTAAAATCATCATATGAATCTCTTGGATTCTATCAGAAGTTTCTCCTGGAATAACAAATTCAAATTCACAAAGTCCTTTTAATTTTCCTCCGTCTTTTCCAAGAAGTCCCACTGTTTTCATTCCTAGAGATTTTGCCATCTCAACTGCTTTTATTACGTTAGGAGAGTTTCCACTAGTAGATAATCCTATAAATACATCTCCCTCTTTTCCAAAAGCCTCAACACCTTTTGAGAAAATATAATCAAATCCATAATCATTACCAACACAAGTAATATGAGAAGACTCTGATATAGCTAGAGCTGGTAAAGCACGTCTTTCTTTCCTAAATTTTCCTGTAAACTCTTCTGCAAAATGAAGTGCATCACTATTACTTCCACCATTTCCACAGATTAAAACTTTATTTCCATTAGAAAAAGCTTTAGCTAATTCACTTGCAACTTTTTCTGTCATTTTTTCTTTTTCTTCTTGTTCTATAAAACTTTTTAAAAGTTCTAGTTCAGTTTTATAAGACTCTATAAGATTCATTGCCCCTCCCCTATTTTAGTAATTTGTAACTAGATATAAAATTTAAGAATTTAATAATAGGAACTAAAGTATTTTTATCCTTTGTCACTATAACTTGATATCCGTCTTTTACATCTACAATCTCTTCAATAACTTTAAACTCACCATTTTTTATCTCTTTGTCAATAGCATAATAAGGTAAAATTACATTGGCAAGTTTATTTTTTACCATTCCTTTTATTATTTGTAAACTTCCTTGAACTATGATTCTATTATCAAAATTGATTTGATATTTTTCTTCAAGGAAGTTAATAGCCTTTAAGTTATTTGGAACATTATTTCTACTGATTAGAGGATAATCAGCAACATTTGTAATATTTATATTTTCATCACTAGTTATTAAATAGTATGGAACTTTTTCAACTGTGATAATATCAAGATTAGGGTCAACAATATGCTCTTCGTCAACTAAAGCGATATCTATTCCTCCCTCTTTAAGAGTTTTTAAAAGTGTTGGTTTATCAGAAATTTGAATTTCATACTCAATCTCTGGGTATTCTTCACTAAACTCTTTCATTAATTTTGGAAGTAATGGGTCACCTATAATTGAAGTAGAACCTATAATTATTTTCGCCTTTCCAAGTTTTATAATTCTATTTATCTCTTTTTCAGCTCTTTGGACTTTGTTAAAAATATCCTCAGCCATTCTATAAAGAGCCTCTCCTGTATAAGTAAGTCTTATTTTCTTAGAACTTCTATCGAATAATTTCGCATTTAATAGTTCTTCAAATTTTTTAATTTGAATAGAAACTGCAGACTGATTGATATACAGTTTAGTAGCTGCCTTTGTGAAACTTTTTTCCTTGGCAACTTCATAGAAAATTTTTAGATAATGTAAATCCATCTTTCCTCCTAATATATTGAAAATATATATTAAAAATTTTATTTTACAATACATTCTATCACATAAATTATATATTTCATATATATTTTTTAATTTTTTTTAAATTTTTTTGATTTTTTAACCAACTTTTTCTAATTTTTTCCTAAAAAAATAAAAACAAATCTTACCCCTATCTTTTTTATTAGAAAGTTTTAATTAATAATATCTACTTTTAAATATACTATTAAATAAATTAATTATTAAAAAAATATATATACATTTATACATTGAAACAAAAGAGCTGTCCAAAACGACAGCCCTAATTCTCTTATCTATTTAAGCAAAGCTCTTTAAATCTTGGTAGAGTTAAGCACCAATCACAGAAAGCTCCCCAATCTTCCTTAAGTTTGTGATGTCTTCTTTGATTGTAAATAGTTTTTAATTGAAGATAGTTTGTTGTAACTCTCATTGTTTGTTCAAGACCTAATGGAGCATTAGAAATTATTTTCATAAAGATTTCATATTGAGTGTATTCTTTATCTCCAACTTTTTTTGTTTCCTCTCCAGCCTCAAAAGAGTTGTAAATATCTACCCATTTTTGAAGATTTTCTATAACAACATCATCTACATATTTATTACAAGTTTCTTTTAAATTCATTTTAGTTATTCTATGCATTTTAGAAGTTGAACTTACTATATCTGCAAAATGGTATCTTTGGAATTGTGGAGTCCAATAGTTAGGATATGTAATATCAAATTGTACTGTTATCCCTTTTAAGAAACAATCGTGTCCACTAGCTGGGATTGCATTTCCTAATTTTTCTATTCTTTTTATATCTTTTTCAGAAAGCTCACAAATATCATCGTCATAAGCTGGTATCATTCCACTAATCATTGGATAACCACTAGCTTTTGCACTTTCTTCTAATCCGTATACTCTTACATTAAATATATTTAACATTAATTTTTTACCTCCATTTTTAATTTTACATTATATTATACCATTGTGATGATAAAAAAGTAAAATTATTTTCTCAATAAAATATATAAGTATCGAAAAAATATGATATAATATTCTTAGAAAATATTTTTTATAAAGGAGGGTGTAGTAATACACAAAAAATTTTTATGGATTATCAAATAGATTTGCACGTACATAGTAATACTAATCCTCACGCTTTTAGCACAATCGAAGAAAATGTTACTTATGCTGCTGAAAAAGGTATGAAAGTAATAGCTATTACAAACCACGGTCCTGCTCTTTTGGATACTCCTCACTGGTGGCAACTTTTAAATATAAGAGTTCTTCCAAACGTTATCAAAGGAGTAAGAGTTTTAAAAGGAGTTGAGGCAAATATAATTGGAGAAAATGGAGAGTTTGATATAAATCAAGCTATCTATCAACACCTTGATATTATACTTTGTGGTTTCCACGGTTGTAGAGAATATCACAAATATCAACCAATAGAAAAAAATACAAAATCCGCTATCAATATTATAAAATCTCAAAAAATAGATATTTTAGTTCACCCTGGGAATAAAGAGTTTCCTATAGATTTTGAAGAAGTTATAAAAGTTGCAAAAGAATGTAACGTAGCTTTGGAAATAAATAATAGCTCTCTAGGAGGAACAAGAGTTGGTTCTTATGAAAGATGTAGCGAAGTTGCAAGAATTGCTAAAAAATACGGTTGCTTTATAACTGTTAATACTGATTCTCACTATTGTCGTTTAGTAGGTCATACAGACTTAGCTAGAAAAATAATAGAAGAAGTTGACTATCCTGAAGAACTTATTATAAACAGCTCAGAAGAAAGACTAAACAAATTCTTAGAACTTAGAAAATCTCTTAGACCAAAAGAAATTTTTGATACTTACATAGATGAAAAGTTTAGTTATTAGTTTTAGGAAAAATTTGAAGAAATTTAAAAAAAATGATATAATCACAGAGAAAACACTTTAGAGAACCATAGGAGGTTAAATGAAAAATAATAGAGTTTGTCAATTATTAGGGATAAAATATCCTATTTTTCAAGGGGCTATGGCTTGGATAGCTGATGGAAATTTAGCTGGACACGTTTCAAAAGCTGGAGGATTAGGAATAATCGCTGGTGGAGGTATGCCTGTTGATATTCTTCGTAAAGAGATAAAAAAAGCTAAAGAGATAACTGAAAATCCATTTGGAGTTAACCTAATGCTAATGATGCCAAACGTGGCTGAACAAATAGATGTTTGTATAGAAGAGGGAGTAAAAGTAGTAACTACTGGAGCTGGAAATCCTGGAATATATATGGAAAAATTAAAAGGAGCTGGAATAAAAGTTATACCTGTTGTTTCTTCTGTGGCTCTTGCAAAAAGAATGGAAAAAATCGGTGCTGACGCTTTAGTTGCTGAAGGATTAGAAGCTGGAGGACATATTGGAGAAATTACAACGATGGCTCTTACTCCACAAATAGCTGAAGCTGTATCAATCCCTGTTATCTTAGCTGGAGGAGTTGGAGGAGGAAAACAATTCCTAGCTGCTTTCGCTCTTGGAGCTGAAGGAGTACAAGTTGGAACTAAATTTATAGTTGCTGACGAATGTACAGTTCACGACAACTACAAAGAAGCTATAATAAAAGCTAAAGACAGATCAACTGTTGCAACTGGAAATTACACTGGACACCCTGTTAGAGTAATTGAAAATAAATTAGCAAAAGAACTTCTTGAAATGGAAAAACATGGAGCAAGTGTAGAAGATTTAGAAGCTAAAGGAACTGGAAAATTAAGACTTGCTGCTATCGATGGAGATGTAAAAGAAGGAAGCGTAATGGCTGGACAAGTTGCATCTATGGTTACAAAAAGAGAATCTGCTCTAGAAATAATCGAAGGACTTATCAAAGATTTAGAAACTGAAAGAGAAAGACTTTTTAAATATTTTGAAAATATAAAATAATTATCAAAACTATCTTTATTAATTTTAATAAAGGTAGTTTTTTTTATTTGTATAAAGTGGTATAATGTGATTGTAAGAATATTTTTAAAGGAGATGTTTAGATGAATACAGTAGAAATTGCAAAAAAATTATTCGATTCAGAGATAGAAGAACTTATAAAAGTTAGAGATAAAATAAATGAAAATATAGAAAGTGTGGTTGAATTAATTCTTAACTCAAAAGGTAAAGTTGTAATAACAGGAATTGGAAAATCTGGACTTATTGGGAAAAAAATTGCCGCAACTCTTGCCTCAACAGGAACACACGCAATATTTATGAACTCCGCTGAAGGATTACACGGAGATTTAGGAATGATCTGTGAAGAAGATGTAGTTATTGCTATATCAAACAGTGGAAACAGTGAAGAAGTTTTATCACTTATCCCATCTATAAAAAGAATAGGTGCTACTCTTATAGCTATGACAGGAAATGAAAAATCTCCTCTTGGAAGAGAGGCAAAATATATTTTAAATATCGGAATTGAAAAAGAAGGTTGTCCTTTAAATCTTGCTCCAATGGCATCATCTACTTCTACTCTTGTAATGGGAGACGCTCTAGCTGCTATTTTAATAGCTAGAAGAAATTTTAAACCTGAAAATTTTGCTGTTTATCACCCAGGTGGAACTTTAGGAAGAAGACTTCTTATGAAAGTTAGAGATGTTATGCACTCTGGAGATAGTCTTCCTCTTGTAAAAGATATTTCATCGGTTGATGAGCTTATTCTTAATATGACTAAAAAAAGACTTGGAGCAGTTTGTGTTATGAATGAGCATAACAAAATGGTAGGAATAATAACAGAGGGTGATCTAAGAAGAGCTCTATCTAAAAAAGAAGAATTTTTCAAAATGAAAGCTCAAGATATAATGACAAAGAATTTCACTTATGCTGAAGAAAGTATAATGGCAATAGAAGCTCTTGATCTTATGGAAAATAGAGAAAACCAAATCTCTGTACTTCCTGTTATGAAAAATGGAGAACTTGTGGGAATTGTAAGAGTCCACGACCTTTTAAACGTTGTAGGAAGATAAATATATATTCTTAGAAAAATTTGATTTTAAAAATATATTTATAAAAAAATAGTTTTGTAGACTAAAATATTTAATCTCTTATTTTATTGACAACGAAAGAAAAATCTAGTATAATAACAGTGAAAGAATTTATTTTAAACTAAGGAGTGATTATATATGGTAACAAGAGATAGTAACATACTTGAAGTTGCAAGACAATATCCAGTAGTAGGAATGGTATTTAGAAAATATGGTTTAGGATGTATCGGATGTATGGTAGCAGCTGGAGAAACTTTAGGAGAAGGTATCGAATCTCACGGATTAAACGCTGATATCGTAATAGATGAAATCAACAGACTTATAGCTGAAGAAGAAAACCAAGCTAAATAGTTTCTTATTTAAAGAACAAGGAGTTGCCAGATGACAACTCCTTATTTTTTTATATTTATTTTTTAAACATAAAATATACTGCACCTATAAGACAGATAAAAGCGTAGATATAATTTAATTTGAACTCTTGTTTAAGGTATAAAACTGAAAATCCAGAAAATACAACCAAAGTAACAACTTCCTGAATTATTTTTAATTGAGCCACTGTAAAATATTGAGAACCTATTCTATTAGCCGGAATAGAGAAACAATATTCAAAGAATGCTATCGCCCAGCTAGAAACTATGGCAAACCATAAAGCACTTCCTGTATTTTTTAGATGTCCATACCAAGCAAATGACATAAAAATATTTGAAATAAATAAAAGACCAATAGGTAAAAATTTCATAAAATCCCCCTTAAAATTATAATTTAGCATATAATTTTATAATATTTTTTATAAATAATCAAGGGGTCATTTTATATTTTTTACAGTCTCTCCTTTTATAAAATCAAATTTGACAAACTTTTCTTGTAAAATCTCATCTCGATTTATAAGTTTGATTATTGTGTCAGTAGCTAAGTTTCCTGTTTCCTTATAATCAAATCTAATAGTTGTAAGAGGTGGTGTCAACATCTCAGATATTTTATATCCACCAAATCCACAAACAGATATATCTTTTGGAACTGATAATCCTCTTTTTTTAATAGCTTTCATAGCCCCAAAAGCTATATTATCAGTGGCACAAATTATAC
>George_p2__coassemble_354_pt1 | contig 69621 bp, 62 predicted proteins | sample George_p2__metabat2_low_PE_028 | metagenome-assembled genome bin George_p2 | reverse complement strand
ATTGCCAGCTAATGCTATAAAATCTAAATGCTCTGAAAAAATATTGGAAGATACAGTAGAAAGACCAAAAACTTGTTCAGGTTGCTTAAAACATTGCAAAAAAAATTTCTGTGTAAGTCAAAGATTAATCTCTGGACATAGTGGAGATTTAGAAAATGGATTATTTTTTGCAGGAAGAGATGTTTGGAAGATAAAAGAAATTTTATCTGTTCATCAAGTTTTTGAAAACTTTAAAGGAATTTTTAATAAATAATATTATGTGTAGCTAAAGAGTTAATTTTACTATTTAAAGTAGATTAACTCTTTTTTATTTGATAGAAAATATTTTTATCTATTTGCATTGTAATGAGAATTAGTATAAAATATATAAGGATTTAGAATGTAAAAAGGAGAGAAAATTGAAAAAAGTTGCTTTTATATGTGCACATAATTCTTGTAGAAGTCAGATAGCAGAGGCTTTAGGAAAATATTATGGAAAGGATATTTTTGAAAGTTACAGTGCTGGTACAGAAACAAAACCACAAATTAATCAAGATGCAGTGAGACTTATGAAAAAAATATATGGAATAAATATGGAAGAAAGTCAAAAGTCAAAACTTTTGGAGAATATTCCAAATGTAGATATAGTTATAACTATGGGGTGTAATGTAAATTGTCCAAATCTTCCTTGTGAATGGCGTGAGGATTGGGGATTAGAAGACCCAAGTGGGAAATCTGATGAAGAATTTATAAAAGTAATAAAAGAGATAGATTTAAAAATAAAAGAATTAATAAAGAGGATTTAAAATAAAAAATGGAGCTGTTGCAAAATGCAATAACTCCTATTTTTCTATAAAGTATTAGCTTCTTCTTTTAAACCAACGATTAGAAGTTCAGCTGTTCTTGGATTTGTAGCAACAGGAACTTTATGAACGTCACAAAGACGGATAAGAGCTTGAACATCTGGTTCGTGTGGCATAGCTGAAAGTGGATCTCTAAAGAAAAATACAGCTAATATTTTATCTGAAGCGATATCAGCACCTATTTGTTGATCTCCACCAAGTGGTCCAGAAAGATATCTAGTAACACTTAAATCAGTAGCTTGAACAATTCTACCTCCAGTAGTACCAGTTCCTACTAAATCATAGTTAGCAAAGAAATCTCTATGTTTTTTTACGAAATCAACTAATTCATCTTTTTTCTTATCGTGGGCGATAAGAGCAATTCTTTTTTTCAAAATAAAACCTCCAAAAATAACGGATATGATTTGTAAAAATAGCTATCAAGTTGATGATAGCTATTAAAAATACTATTTATTTAATTTGTCGTTTAAAGATTTTCCAGCTTTAAATTTAACAACTTTTTTTGCAGGTATTTCCATTTCTTCACCAGTTTGAGGGTTTCTTCCAGTTCTTGCTGATCTTTCTCCAACACAGAATTTACCAAAACCTAAGAAAGAAATTTCATCTCCAGCTAGAACTACTTCTTCGATACATTCTAAGAAAGCAGCGATTTTTCTTTCAGCTTCAGCTTTTGATGCAAATTCACCTTTAACATAATATTTTTCAACAAAGTCTTTTTTTAGCATATTTATTCCCTCCTTGATATATATAAAACTCTTAACAGTAATATATCATATTTTTATATAATATTAAATAAAAATTTAAAAAAAATTCTATTTTTTTTGCTATAAAAAATGGAAATGAGATATAATTCCTTTAAAATAAAGGATTAAGAAAACAAAAACAAAAAAACGAATAACAAAAATAAAAATAATAATTATTTTATTAAGAATAGTAATTTTAGAGAAAAGCCTTTATTTAAAAGGGTAGGATTGATTTTTGAAATATTTTTTTAGGTTTTAGTCATAAAAATATTATTAAAATAAGATAATTTTTTTGATATTTCGTAAAAGTTGTATTATAATATAAATAGAGATTTTTTTATTCAAAAAGGAAGTGATGCAATGAGATTTTTAAGATTTACTCCTAAAGGTACAACAGAAGAGTTAATTGGTATTCTTTCAAAAGATGAAAAAAAGGTTTTTGATTTAAATTTCTTTGAATTAGGTAAGATGTATTCATCTATTCAAGAGATAATAGAGCATTTTAATGATGTTGAATTAAAAGAGATAAAAAATTTATTAGCTGGTGAATTAGATGGTCTTGGAAAATATGATATAGAAGATGTAAAGATTTTACCTCCATTAAAAAGAACAATTCATGATATTATCTGTGCTGGTTTTAACTATGCTGACCATTTAAAAGAGATAAAAAAAGATAGTTCTAATAAGGTTGTAAACAGTGTATATTTTTCTAAAAGATCTACTAAGATGATAGGACAAGATGGAGAGATAGATGGACATTTAGATTTAGATCCAGCTCTTGATTATGAAGTTGAACTTGCCGTTATAATCGGTAAAGAGGGAACAAATATAGATCCAGAAGATGTTGAAAAATATATTTTTGGTTATACAATTATGAATGATATATCAGCTAGAGGAATTCAAGGTAAACATCGTCAATGGTATAAAGGAAAAAGTTTAGATACTTTCACATCTTTAGGACCAGTTATAGTTACAAAAGATGAGTTACCTCTTCCACTTAATTTAGATATTGAAAGTATTTTAAATGGTGAAACAAGACAAAAATCAAATACAAAACTTATGATAAGAGGTATTAAAGAATTAATTTCTGAAATCTCTCAAGGAATTACATTAGAACCAGGAGATATTATCGCCACAGGAACTTGTTCTGGTGTAGGTGTAGGATTTGATCCACCTAGATATATGAAATCTGGAGATATAATCGAATGTAAAATTGAGAAGATAGGAACTTTAAGAAATAAAGTTAAATAGAAAAATAAAAAGGGTATTATGAACTAGAGCTTTAAAACTATTAGTTTATAATCCCTTTTTTCATTTAAGAAAAATTTTATGCTAATTAAATATATGAACAAATATTATAATCTATTTTATAAAAATATTTTTATAAAATAATAAAAAAATAGAACTGTTAAACATAACAGTTCTATATAAAAGATCATAACTCATGTAAATATAATGATTTTGGTGGAGATGACGGGAATTGAACCCGTGTCCAAAACAATAAGCACCATAAGCTTCTACAAGTTTAGTCTGTTATTAGATTTCGCAATAACCACTCCCACAGACAGGGCTGATTAAAGCTATCCTCTAAAGTGTCCCTAATTGCTTAGAGAAATCGCAAAAGGTAATCTGTGTAATTGGTAACACCTCGTAAGTTTTCTCCCACAGAATGAAAAAACGGAGGTGAGCTGACTAATTAAGCAGCTAAAGCGTATTCGTTGTTTCCATCTAAACGATGAGTTGATCTCTCACAGCGATCATCCTGACCTGCTACCTATGACCTTATGGCCCTGTCGAAACCTTTGCATCCCCAGTATTAAATTTTTCTAGAACAATATTATACTATTTTTTTTCCAATCTGTCAATTAAATAGCAAAATAGTTCCATTCTATTTATTTAAAAAATTTAGATTTTAGATTTTTTAAATCTCTATATCTTCTATGAAGATGAGCTCCAAAATAAGCTGTAAGTGGAATAGAGACTAAAACTCCAATACTTCCAGCAAAAGATTTTAAAATCTCAACACCAATAAATTCATAATTTAAAAGTCTTATAAATGGAAGACTTTCTAAATTTTTATTTATAACTATCATATCAAAAAGAGAACTTCCAATATAGGCCAAAATAAGAGTATTTATCATAGTTCCAACCATATCTTTTCCAATATTTAAACCAGAATTATATATATCTTTTGAACCAAGACTTGGATTTTTTTCTCTTATCTCAGTAAGAGCAGAGGAGATAGACATGGAAACGTCCATAATAGCTCCCATACTTCCTAAAATTATCCCAGCAGGTACAAGTTCTTTTATTTTTATTCCTTGTAACATATCTATATAAGTTATAGAATCAAGAGTTGGATAACCACTAAAATTCATTTTGTTTATCAGTAAATAGGATAAAACTCCTGAAAAAATAGTTCCACCAACACTTCCAATTATTGCAACGACTCCTTTATGAGTAAATCCAGCTACAAATAAAATAGTTATAATTGATGATAAAAGAGCAGTTATAACGGAGATAAGTATTGGAGAATATCCTTTCATAGTGCAAGGAATAAAGAAATAAAAAATAAGCCATACTGTTATTAAAAGAGCAATCAATGATTTAGCTCCTTTTTTCTTAGCAAGGGCTAAAGTAAGTAGAGAAAAGATTACTCCCATTAAAATATAATCATCTCTTCTATCTACATCAGTTATATAATAGTTACTATTTTCATCTTCTCTACAAAGAACGACTTTATCTCCTTTTTTTAGAGTAAGATTAAAAGCGTCGACAGTGTAGATAGGAAATTCTATTCTATGTATCTTATTTTGGATTTCTATATAAAATACTTCAACGTCTTTTATCTCCTCACCATCTGGTTTAATCTCTGTTTTTATAGAATTTTCAACATAACTTCCAACTTTTTTTATTATTTTTCCAGTGACATATTCCTCTTTTGCAAAAGAAAAAATAGAAAATATAAGAAAAATTCCAAGTATTAATTTTTTCATAGATGCTCCTTATTAAAATTAAAAATAAGTAAATGGCTGTTATTTTTAACAGCCATTTATAAAATTATTTTTTCTTTTCTTGAATCCAAGGGGAAGAATTTCCCATAGAATAATTTTTAATAAATTCTTCTTTAAACTCTAAGTATCTATCTTCTAAAATAGCAGTTCTTGCTTTTTTCATAAGATTTACTAAGAAATATAAATTATGATAAGTAGTAAGTCTTTGTCCTAAAATCTCTCCAGCTTTTAAAAGATGTCTTATATAACCTCTTTTATAATTTCTACAAACATAACAGTCGCAGTCTTCATCTAGAGGTCTATCATCTTCAGCGTAGATAGCATTTTTTATAACAAGTCTTCCATATTTAGTAAACACAGTTCCATGTCTTCCGATTCTTGTTGGGTGAACACAGTCCATCATATCAATTCCATGTTCTACAGCCTCTAACATATCAAGAGGTTCTCCAACTCCCATTAAATATCTTGGTTTTTCTTCAGGGAAAAGTGGAGTTACATTTTTAAGAATTCTATACATATCCTCTTTTTTCTCTCCAACAGCAAGACCACCCATTGCATAACCAGATATATCTTCATCAAGAGCTTTTAATTCATTTAAACTTTTCTCTCTTAAATCTTCATAAATTCCTCCTTGAACAATTGCAAAAAGTCCTTGTTCAGTAGGTCTTTTATGATAAGTTACACATCTTTTTGCCCATCTTGTAGTTCTTTCAATAGATGGGATAAGATATTCTCTTGAAGATGCTCCTGGTGGGCATTCATCAAAAAGCATAACTATGTCAGATCCAAGATTATTTTGAATTTCTATTGATTTTTCAGGAGATAAAAATCTTTTTGATCCATCAAGATGAGATGAAAAAGCCACTCCCTCTTCAGTTATTTTTCTAAGATGTCCTAAGCTAAATACTTGGAAACCACCACTATCTGTAAGAATTGGTCTGTCCCAATTACTAAATTTGTGAAGTCCACCAAATCTTGCAATAAGCTCATCAGATGGTCTTAAATGTAAGTGATAAGTATTTCCAAGGATAATCTCTGTTCCAAGTTCTAAAAGTTCCTCTTTAGTCATTCCTTTTACAGAACCTTGAGTTCCAACAGGCATAAATACAGGAGTTTCTATTTTTCCATGAGGAGTTGTGATAACTCCAGCTCTAGCATTACCCTGTTTTTTTATTAATTCGTATGTTACTGGTAATTTTTTCATTATTTTATTTCCAACCTCTTACCTTTCTATCTCTATTACATATTTAATTTTTTTGATATTTTCAATAAGTAAACTGTAATCTCTCTTATTAGAAATTTCAACAGCCACTTTTATTTTTAGATATTTTTTACCATTTTTTGTAATTGTATTTGAGTTGATATCTGTTAAGAAAATTTTATGATTTGCAATTAAAGTTACAATTTCCATAACAAGACTTTTATTATCTTCAGCAATGATAGAGAATTTAAATTGATATTTATTAAGTTTTTTATTAACAACATCCAAATCCCATTTAACATTTATTTGTCTTTCAGGTTCGTGTTCTATCATATTTTGGAAGTTTTTACAATCTTTTCTGTGGATTGCAATTCCTGTAAGTTTTGTAATATATCCACCGATTTCATCACCTGGAAGAGGGGTACAACATTTTGCAAATCTTATAAGGGTATTATCTATTCCTTCAACTATTATTCCATAATCATTTTTCTTTCTTGAACTTTTTTGAGTAGGAGCTATAATAGTTTTTTGAGGAATATCTTTTTCTCTGATACTTTCTTGATAATCTCTTAGTTTATCAACAATAATTTCAACTTTACTTCTTTTTTCACCCATAATAAAATAAAATTCATCTAAAGTAGGAATATGATGTTTTTCCATATGTTTTTTTATTACAGGAGATTCTTCCAAATCTTTTAAAGTCATTGGGATAGTTAATTTTTCTATCTCTTTTTCAAGAGAATCTTTACCAAGTCTTATATTTTCTTCCCATTTCTTTTCTTTCAACCATTTTCTAATTTTACTTTTTGCCCCTTGAGTAACAACTATATCAAGCCAGTCATTACCAGGTCCTTTGGCACTTTTAGAAGTTATAATTTCAACTCTGTCACCACTTTTTAATTTATAATCAAGTGGAACAATATCTCCATTTACCTTAGCTCCGATACATTTGCAACCTACTTCAGAGTGGATAGCAAAAGCAAAGTCAATAGGAGTGGCTCCAGTTTTTAATTCTAAGATATCCCCTCTTGGAGAAAAGGCAAATATTGTTTCCTCAATTATATCTCCAGTTATAGAGGTAACGAAATCTTTTGCACTGTCAGCTTCTTTATTAAGCTCTATAATATCTCTAAGCCAAGAATAAACTTTATCTTTTTTACCAACTTTTACTTTTTCTTTATAACTCCAGTGAGCTGCAACCCCTTCTTCAGCTATCCTATCCATCTCTTCAGTTCTTATTTGAATCTCTACAAATTTTCCTTCAGGTCCAACTATTGTAGTGTGGATAGATTGATAGTTATTAGATTTTGGCACAGCGATATAGTCTTTAAATCTTCCAGGAACAGGACTAAATTGTTCGTGGATAACTCCAAGAGTGTGATAACAAGTTGTCACATCTTTAACAATAATTCTAATTCCCATAAGGTCATAAAGGTCATCATAACTTCTATGTTTTTCATAAACTTTTTTATAAATACTATAATAATGCTTAAATCTTCCTTTTATATTTCCTTCGATTTCAGCTTTTTTCAAAAGCCCAGATATAATATTTTCTACATCTTTTATATATTCATCTCTTTCTTCTTTTTTTGAATTGACAAAATCTCTTACTTCAACATATTTTTCTGGATAGATATACATAAAACATAAATCTTCCAATTCAGATTTGATTTTTGCCATTCCAAGTCTATGAGCAAGAGGAGCGTATATAGCTAAAGTTTCTTTTGAAACTCTAAGTTGTTTTTCTTCTGGTACAAAATTTAGAGTTTTCATATTGTGAAGTCTATCAGCCAATTTTATTATGATAACTCTTATATCTTTTGACATAGCAAGCATCATTTTTCTAATGCTTTCATCTTGTTGTTTAGTACCATTAGGTAATTTTTTTAATTTTGTAACTCCATCTACTAAATTAGCAACAGATTCTCCAAAATTATATTTTATATCAGCAATAGTTATAAAAGTATCTTCAACAATATCATGTAAAATCCCAGCTATTATAGAATCAGTATCCATTCCCATATCAATTATTATTTTTGCAACTTGGACTGGATGTAAAATATAATTATCTCCTGATTGTCTAAACTGACCAACATGAGCTTCTTCAGCAAAAGAAAAAGCTAGTTTTATTTTTTCTATATCAACATCAAGATTTTTCTTTTTAATTTCCTCTAAAATTCCGTTTAAATAATCCATATTTCCCCTCTTTCTAAAAGCTCTCTAATACTCCATCAGTGTAAAGATATCATATCCTTCGAATTTTTTAGTGCTATCAAATTCCTCTTTTAAATCTATTAAGAAACAGATTCCTACAACTTCACCACCAAGTTCTTCAATAAGTTTTATAACAGCTTGAGTAGTTCCTCCAGTAGCTAAAAGGTCATCAATGATAACAACTTTTTGTCCAGCTTTTATAGAATCTTTATGTATTTCTAAAGTATTTTTTCCATATTCTAAATCGTAGTCAAAAGATATAACTTCTCTTGGTAATTTTCCAGGTTTTCTAACTGGAACAAATCCAATTCCTAAGTTATATGCCACAGGACTTCCAAATATAAATCCTCTTGATTCAGGTCCAACTATAACGTCAGCTCCTTTTTCTTTTGCAAAATTAGAAAACTCATCAATGGCACTTTTAAAAGCCTCTCCATTTTGAATAAATGAAGTGATGTCTCTAAAAGTTACACCTTCGATTGGAAAATCTTTTATTGAAGTTATATATTTTTTATAATCTATTTTACTCATCTTTTTCTCCTAATAATTTAATATATTTTTTATCTAGTTTCCCCTGTGGAGAAACAAACCTTAAAACTAAATCTCTTTCTTTATATTTTTTTAGTTTTTGCTCAAGGGTTGCTAAAAGAATATAAAGTTTATCATTTCCATTGTGTGAGACAATATATCTTTTTAATTCTTTTTCAAGACTCTCTAAATCTTTAGATATTTTTTCTTTAAAAGTAAAATATAATGTCATAGCATTGGAATCACTATAATATTTATTTGAAATATTATATAAAACTTTTGATAACTCTTGATAATCTTTTTCTTTTAAAAGAAAATTTAGATATGTTTCATAGTAAGTTTTATCAAAAGATTGAATACTGTTTTCTAAATTTTTTAAATAATTTCTAGCTTCTTCTTTTTTATTAGTTTTTATCAAAAGAAAAGCTTTTAATTTTTTAGATTCTAAATCTAATTCATTATCATAAAGTTTATTTAAGTATTTAAGTGAATTTTTATAATCACCTTTTAAATAGTAGATATAACTTATATTTCTATTTATATCAGTTGAATATTCTGTTTCAGCAAGAGCCTTTTTATAATACTTTATCCCTTTTGAATAATCTCCAAGTTTTGTATAAGTTTCTCCGATTTCTTCATAGAGGATAGCAGATTTTTCATCTTTTTTAAGAGCTTCTTTGTATAGAGCCAAAGCTTTTGAATATTCACCAATTTTCTTTAGATTCATTCCTTTTATAATAAGATATTCTGGTTTTATATTTTCAGAACTGTTTTTATCTACACTGGAACAACCTAAAATAAAAAGTGAAAATATAAAAATAAAACTATTTTTTAGTGTTTTCAATAAGTTCTTTTTCTTCAGTAGAGTTATCTTCTTCAATCTCATCATCATCTTCGTCATAATTTACTCCCGGAGTAATAACTCCACCAGAAACAATAAGTTTGATAGCTTCTTCGATACTCATATTTAACTCTCTAACATCTTCTTTTGGCACACAGATGAACATACCAGAAGTTGGATTTGGAGAAGTTGGTATAAAAATATTATGAAATTCTTTACCATAAGAATCTTTTAAAATAAAATTGTCTTCAGCAGTTAAAAATCCAATACTATAAATACCATCTTTTGGATATTCAACTACAACAACCTTTTTATATCCTGAATTTTTTTGAGATGAAACAAGAGAAACTATCTGTTTCATCGCTGTATAAATTTGCTTTATAATAGGGAGTTTACAAATAAGTTTGTCCATTCCCTTTCTTAATTTTTTTCCAACGATATTTTTAGTGATAGCTCCAATAAAAATTATTGAAAGTAGAATAAGTAATAGATAAACTCCATATACAATGTAGACTACTTTTTCATTTTCTTGGAATCCAAAATAATATATAAATCTATTTATAAGTTTAACTAAAAATGAATTTGTAGTTAACGAAATAACAAAATTTATAATCCAGTTCAGTATAAAAATCGTCAAAAAAATTGGTAGAACTACTATAAGTCCTGCATAAAAATGATTTCTTATTCCTCTTGACATATATCCTCTTCACTTTCCTTTTTAGTCAAAAGAACTTTTGATACTCTAATCTTATCAATCTCCAAAACTTTTAATTCTACATTTTCAATATTGATGACATCTCCTATCTCAGCCATCTCATTTAATTCGTTTAAAATAAGTCCACCTAGACTATCATAATCGTCTGATTCTGGTAGATGAATATTAAGAGTTTTATTAAGTTCTTCTACATCTATCATACAATCAACTTCATAAACATTTTCAGATATTTGTTTTATATTATCTTTTTCGTCAGAGTCATACTCATCTCTAATATCTCCAAAAATTTCTTCGATAACGTCTTCGATAGTAACAACTCCAACAGTTCCACCATATTCATCAACAGCTATTGCCATATGAATATGTTCTTTTTTAAAATCTTCTAATATACTAAGTACAGATTTAGTTTCTGGTATAAAGAAAGCTTTTCTAATAAAATCTTTTACAGGAGAATTTATTTTTCCTTCTTTTACAGCTACTAATAAATCTTTTACATATAAGATACCTACGATATCATCAATCCCTTCATTATAGACTGGTATTCTTGAAAATCCATAAGAGATAACTTGATCAATAATCTCTCCAACTTTTTCATCTCCGCTTACAGCATAAACAGAAGTTCTAGGAGTCATTATCTCTCTAGCTAGAGTATCTCCAAATGTAACAATTGATTCAATCATATTTTTTTCTTCAGCTTCTATTACTCCCTCTGCTTTTCCAACATTTACATAGGAAATAATATCTTGCTCTGTTATTTTCATAACATTATCACTTATATCTATTCCAATTATTCTACTTATTAATTTTGAAATCATAGTAAGAATAAATATAAATGGTTTAGTTAATTTTGTCAGTAGATATATTGGTAAAATAACTTTTTTAGATATCTCAGTAGAATGACTTTTTGCTATTATTTTCGGAGTAATCTCCCCAAAAATTAAAATAACAACAGTCATAATCAGTGTTGATATTAAAACAGATTGATTTTGTGATTCCACTCCCTTTTGAGATAAAAATTTTGTAATAAGAGCAGTAGCAAGTGATGTAGAGAAAATATTAACAATATTATTTCCAAGTAGAAGTCCTGTTAATATCTCTGTTGGTTTTTTAAGCCACTGTTTTAATAGCTCTCCTTTTCTAGGACTTTTCTCTGCTATTTCTTCCAAGTGAATACTACTAAAAGCTGTAAGAGCTGTTTCTGCTGCTGAAAAAAATCCAGATAACAAAATTAAAATTACTAGTAAAATCAAATCCCGATACGTGTCCAATTAATAATACACCTTCCCCTTAATTATTCAACTATAAAAAGTCTATCTCCCTTTTGCACAACTTCTCCATTTTCAACTAAAATCTTTGTAACATTTCCAGAAAAATTAGATATAACATCATTCATCATTTTCATAGCTTCAATGATACAAACAGTATCTCCTTTGTTTACAGAATCTCCCTCTTGAACAAAGTGAGGTTCTCCTGGAGCTGGTGATCTGTAGAAAGTTCCTGCCATAGGGGCTACAATTATATTTCCTTTTATTTTATCCTCTTTTTTAGAAGTAGCAGTAGCTTTTGGTGCTACGTTGCTAACAGATTGTGGAACATAAGTAGCAGTACTTACAACTTCTCTTCTTACTTCTTTTTTAAGAGTTATTTTTTCATCACCTTTTTCTAAAGTGATTTCATTTAATGAATTTTCATTTATTTTTTTTGCTAATTCTTCTATTAATTCTAAACTTATATTTTCCATTATTACTCCTTGTTAATTACTTCCTATTATTCTTAATTCTTTTACGCCTTCTATTTCACTTATAAGCTCTAGCACTCCTTCAACTTTTCTTAAAGTATTTTGAGTTGTTTGAACAGAGATTGTTGCTCTTCCTATACCGTCGATTGAAATATTTTGGATAATAGTTAAAATATTCATATCGTGACTAGCTATTACATCTAGAATTCTTGCAAGTATTCCCGGTTCATCTTTTAAAGCTAAGTGAATACTAAATACTTTTTCTTGACCTCCTTCAAAGAATGGTTTTATATAATCTTTATATTTATAGTAAGTACTTCTACTAAGTCCTACTTTTTTAATAGCTTCATATTTTGATAATTTTTCATTTTGTACTAAATCATTAACTAAAAGAACATTTTTTATAGAACTTGGTAATATTCTTTTATCAACGATAAAATATTCTTTTTTCTCAGAATTTTGAGCTTCTTTTATTTTTGCATCTATACTTTTGTCATCTTTTTTTACTTTTGATTTTTTTGTAACTTTAGTTTCTAAAGAATTTTCTATATTATCAGAATTTTTTTTAGGTCTTCCTGGTCTAGCCATTTCCTATTATTCCCCCCTTTTGTCATAAGCTCTTAAAGTATTGTTTAAAAGCATAGCTATTGTCATTGGTCCTACTCCTCCTGGAACAGGTGTTATGAAAGATGCTAGTTTTGAAACATTTTCAAAATCTACATCTCCACATAATTTTCCGTCAACTCTGTTTATCCCTACATCTATAATTATAGCTCCCTCTTTAACCATATTTTCTTTTAAAAATTTTGGTTTTCCAAGAGCAGCGACAATTATATCAGCGTTCCTTAAAACATCTTCTATATTTTTTGTTCTACTATTACAAACAGTAGTAGTAACCCCTCTATTTATTAAAAGTGAAGAGATTGGTTTTCCAACAATATTACTTCTACCAATAACTACACCGTTCATTCCATATAAATTTATATCTTTTATAGAATCTAAAAGATACATTATTCCTTGTGGAGTACAAGGAACCATTCCATCTTCTTTTCCAAGCATAACTTTTCCAAGATTTTCAGCTTTAAATCCATCAACATCTTTTGAAGTGTCTATTGTATTACAGATTTCATCTTCATTTAGATGTTTTGGAAGTGGTAGTTGGACTAAAATTCCATCTATATTTTTATCATTATTTAAAGCTTGTATATTTTCTAAAAGTTCAGCTTGAGAGATATTTTCATCAAGAAAAATTGCTTTACTGTAGAACCCAACTTTTTCACAAGCTTTTACTTTTGAATTAACATAGATTTTTGATGCAGGATTATTTCCTACAATGATAACAGCTAATCCTGGAACTCTTTTATTAGAGTTTTTTAAGTTATCAACTTTTTCTTTTATTTTATCTAAAATCTCTTGGGAGCATTTTTTTCCGTCTAGTATATTCATTAGTTACCCCTTTATTTTAAAATATTTCCAACTTTTATGAAGTTTCCATTAAGTAGATCTGCTCCAGAAAGAATTTTTTTACTTTCAGGCTTAGCACTTGTTATGATTAAAGAACCACCCATAACTTTTACAACAGGACCTTTTCCTTTAACCTTATCAACGATCTCTCCATTTACTCCATTTTCATAAACTTTATCATATTTTTTAACTTCATAAACTTTTAAAAGCTTATCTTCGTCCATTGTCCAAGCACAAGGAACTGGAGAAATACCTCTTACAAAGTTAAAAATTTCCTCTTTAGATTTATTCCAATCTATTTTTAAATCTTCTTTTTTGAATGGTTTTACAAAAGTAGCAAGAGTTTCATCTTGAGGGATACTTTCATTTTCTCCTTTTTCAATTAGGTTAACTGCTTCATCAAGAGCTTCTGCTCCTAAAAATTTAAGTCTATCGTGAAGAGTTTCAAAGTTATCCTCTTCAGTGATAGGAGTTTCTTTTGCTAAAATTATATTTCCTGTATCTAATCCTTCAGCTACATACATTATAGTAACACCAGATTTTTCATCTCCAGCCATAAGAGCAGCGTTTATTGGAGCAGCTCCTCTAAATCTTGGTAAAAGAGATGAGTGAACATTTATAATTCCAAATTTTGGCATATCGATAATATCTTTAGGAATTATTTTTCCATAAGCTACTACAACTATTAAATCTGGATTTAATTCTTTTATTATATTTTTTGTTTCTTCATCTTTTAATGAATTAGGTTGATAAATAGGAATATTTTTATCGATAGCATATTGTTTTACTGGCAAATATTCTATTTTTTTTCCTCTTTTATTTATCTTATCTACTTTAGTAAAAACACCGATAATTTCATGTTTTTTATCTAAAATTTCTAAACATGGTACAGCAAAATCTGGAGTACCCATAAATAGTATTCTCATCTAAAATTCTCCCTTACTTTTTTCCTTTTATATTTTCAACAATCTCTATAAAATCTTTTATATTGTTAAACTCTTTGTAAACAGATACAAATCTAACATAGGCTACTTCATCAAGATTTTTTAATTCTTCCATAACAAGTTCCCCTACATATTTTGTGCTTATTTCACTTTCTAATGAGTTTTGTAGTTTTCTTTCAATTTTTAAAACAAACTCTTCTATTGTATCTCTACTGATATTTCTTTTACTAGTTGCAATAGTAAGACCTCTGATTATTTTATTTCTATCAAATTTTTCTCTACTTTTATCTTTTTTGATTACATAAAGAGCTCTCTCTTCAATCTTTTCATAAGTAGTAAATCTTTTTTTACACTCTAAACATTCTCTTCTTCTTTTGATAGAATTTCCATTTACAAACTCTCTACTATCAACAACTTTTGTATCACTACTATTACAAAACGGACATCTCATACTATCCTACTCCTTTTTTTAACAGCTTTCTTCTTGGGCTATACAATCAATAATGTCTTTAGGAGTTTTGGCATTAAGAAGTTTATTTCTAAATCCTTCGCTTCTTATAAGTCTTGAAATTCTTGCCAAAACTTTTAAATAAATCTGAGTATCTTTCATAGGTGATGCAAAAACAAAAAATATTTTTACTCCTTCTCCGTCCATAGAATCGTAATCAATTTTTTCATTACTAATTCCAAAAGCGATTGTTAATCTTAAAGCATTTTCTGTCTTAGCATGTGGGATTGCAATTCCTCTTCCTATCCCAGTACTTCCTATTTGTTCTCTTTCAAGTAGAGCTTTTTTAATAGTATCTTTGCTTGTTAAATTTGGTGATTTAACCATTAAATCAGCTAACTCATCTAGTATAGCTTCCTTTGTTTTTCCTTTTAGATGAAGATCTATTAATTCTTCTGTCATATAGTCCGTGATTTTAACTATATCTACCATTTCACTCTGCCTCCCAGATATATTTTTTTAAATTTAAGTTTCCTTCTAAATGATAATTAAAATATTTTTCAAAGATTTTTAAAACACTGAAAATATCTTTTGAGGATAATTCCTCACAAAGCAACTCTCTGACATTCCCAGTATAAATCTTTTTAACAATTTTTTCCTCTCTTGGAGTAAGGAAGATGGAATCCTCATATTTTTTTTCTCCAAGAATAGAGTTTACTATGGAAAAATAACTTCCCTCTTCTACTTTAAAACTAACTCCCTCTTCTATCAAAATTTTGTAGATAAAGAAAAGTAGAAGAATATAATTTTTTGTTAAATTTTCCTCTTTGGATAAATATCCAAAACTTTTTAAAGATAAATCATAAATTTTGCTATTTCTTTCTCCAAAGTTTAGACACTCGTTCAATATAGAACAAATATATAAACCTATACTTATTTTTTCAATATCCTTTTTTATATTATCAAAAGTATTTATCGAATCAATGGAACTTGCTATAAAATTTTCACCTTTTTTATATACAACAAACTTAGAATGACTAAAAACATCAGATGCTGTTTTATCTCTTCTTTTACTTTTGTTAATCCCCTTAAAAATTATAGATTGTTTACCAAAAGTAGTTGTAAACACTGTGAGTAATCTATCAGAATCATTTATATCTTTTTTCTTGATGATAACCCCTTCAAGTTTTATAATTTCTGTCATTTAATTTCAAATTCACTTTCTTTTATTAGGCTATTTACTATTACATCAGAGATTTTTAGTTCAGCTAATAAAATTTTTCCGTCAAATACTTTAAGATGAATAGGAAGTCTGTATCCATCAAACTCTCCCATTTTTAAAATATCAAAGATTAAATTATCTTTTTTTACAGTAAAAGATTTTTCTGAATTATAAATTTTTCTAAAATTTTCACTTTTTTTATAATTTTCTTGGAAATATTTTATAGTTTCAACTAAAAAGTTTTCTTCATCAATATTATCTTCTTTTATCACTTGATCAAATATTGGAAGATATACAGTTTTTGTATTATCTTTGTAGATAAAAATCTCTCCCTTATGTGATTTTGGTTCAGTCATAACTTTTTTTAAAGTATCTGGTAGAGAGTAAGTAACCTCGTAAGATTTAGAAGTGGATTTATTATTAACAAAAGTTTTTTCATTGACTAAAAGTTTTAAATTTTTAATTAAAGTTATACTTTTATCCTCACTAAAAGATACTATTGTCATCAGAAAAAATATAAAAGTTATAATTTTTTTCATTTAAACTCCCTTAGAATATTTTATTTTTTATAAATTATCACTAAATTTTAGTACAAAATAAATTTTTATCTTGATATACAATTATATTATATTTCAATGGATTTGTAAAGAATATTGTTGATTTTTTTGATACTAAATGAATAAAAAATATTATTTATTTTTTAATAAAAAAAGGACTAATATACATAGTCCCTTTAGTTAGATATATTTATTTAGATACAGCTTCTAATTTAATTCTTTTTCTATTTATGAATGTGATTTTTATCTCTCCATTAACTTCAGAGTTTTTAGCAAACCAAAGTTTTAAAGGTTTGTTTCCGATAATTCTTGGAGTACCTGAAGAGTTAGCAGTTCTACTAATTCTACCTTGGATATTTTCTTTTTCTCCAACAACGATTGTGATTTCCTCTTTGTCATCTCCAACACAATCAGAGTAAGCAGTTTTTAAATTGAAGAAACCTCTGTCCATATAACTTTTTCCAAGAATAAATATATAAGATTGATATTCTTTTTTAGGTTTTTCTACTTTTATAACCTCTTTTAACTCTGGTTTTTCTTCGATAATCTCCTCGATTTTTGCTTTTTCCTCTTGATCTTTTTTTACTGCAACTCTATCTTTTTGTACTATTTTTTTCATACGGTCTACAACATTTTCTTCATTCCACTCAGCATTAAATTCTTTTATAAATTTAATGATATCTTGTTTCTCGTATCTAGTTTTAAATCCAAAAAACTTAGTATTTTTTAGTGCATAGATATCTACTGGAGAATTATCTAAAGTTTTTAAAATAAGTTCTTTTACTTGTACTTCTTCAGCCTCGAAATCTTTTGGAGAAACATAGCAATTTAGTGCAAATTCTAATACATCATCTGTTGATGCAATAAATTTTACATAAGAATTTACTACAAAAGCATAGACAATTTTATTCTCTTTTTTGAAATCTCCCACTTCAAAAAATAGATTATTTTCTTGCTTTTTCCATTCTCCAACCTTTTTAAATCCCAACTTAGATAAAATTTCCATAAAGTCCCCCTCAAATTATTTTTTTATTTCAATACTATTGTAACTTAAAAACCTAAAAATTAAAAGAAAAATTTTTATTTTTTTGCAATAAATTTTGAAATATTTATAAAAAAAATTTCTTTAATAAAATTGTTTTAGATTTCATTATAGTATGGTATAATGAAAGGTAAAATATTATTGAAATATTAAGGAGGAAGAATGCTAATAGACAAAGAGTTTGGAAAACAGTTAGTAGAAATTTTAAAATCTCAAAATAAAAAAGTTGTTTTTACAAATGGTTGCTTTGATATTTTGCACGTTGGACATTTAAGATATTTAAATGAGGCAAAAAAACAAGGAGATGTCCTTATAATTGGTGTTAACTCAGACGCCTCTGTAAAAAGATTAAAAGGGGAATCTCGTCCAATCAATAATCAATTTGATAGAGCAGAGATGCTTAGCGGATTAAAAGCTGTTGATTATACAGTTATTTTTGAAGAAGATACACCAGAAGAATTAATTGCTACATTAAAACCATCTATCCATGTTAAAGGTGGAGATTATAAAAAAGAAGACTTACCAGAAACCAAAATAGTTGAAAGTTATGGTGGAGAAGTTAGAATTTTATCTTTTGTAGAGGGGAAATCTACAACAAACATTGTAAAGAAAATACAAGGATAGTGATATAATGGAAAAAGTAATGTCTTTTGATGAGATAAATATTTTTGCAAAAAAACTAGCAAATTATGTAAATGCTGGAGATTTAATAGCACTTATTGGAGATTTAGGAACTGGTAAAACAACTTTTAGTCAAAATTTTGCAAAAGAATTGGGAGTTACAGAAAATTTAAAAAGTCCAACTTTTAACTATGTACTAGAATATTTTTCAGGAAGAATACCTCTTTATCATTTTGATGTATACAGACTTGGAAGTCCAGAAGAAATTTATGAAATTGGTTACGAAGATTATTTAAACAGCGACGGAGTTGTATTAGTTGAGTGGGCAAATATAATTGAATCTGAGCTACCAAAAGAATATATTGAAATAAAATTAGAATATTTTGATGAAAATTCAAGAAAATTAATAATCTCATTTATTGGAAATCAAGAGAGAGAAAAGGAGTTGTTTGGACTATGTTAATTTTAGGAATAGATACTTCTACAAATGTTGGTACAGTGGCAATTTATTCTGATGTAAAAGGAACTTTAGGAGAAATTTCAGTAAATATAAATAAAACTCACTCTGAAAATATTATGGTTATGATAGATGAGCTTTTTAAATTAACTAACACTACAATAAATGATATTGATAAAATTGCAGTGAGCATAGGACCTGGAAGTTTTACAGGAATAAGAATTGGAGTGGCTGTTGCAAAAGGTCTTGCTTCAGCAACAAATTGTAAAATTGTTGGAGTTAATGAATTAGATGTTATTGCAGGAAACTCTACTTCAAACGAATGTGAAATATGTTCAATAATAGACGCTAGAAAAGAAAGAGGATATTATTGTACTTTTAAATATGAAAATGGAATTTTAAAACAGTTAGAAGATTATAAAGTTGGAGAATTAAGAGAATTTTTAGAAACTAGAAAAGAAATAAGAACAGTTTATTTAGGTGACGGTGCAATAAATTATAAAAATCTTATTTCAAATATTGTGGGAGAAAATGGATTGTTTGCTCCAAAATCTTTAAATCTTCCAAGGGCAAGTGTTGTGGCAGAACTTGGAATAAATAATGAAGATAATCTTTATACTATGGAACCTATTTATTTAAGCAAATCACAAGCTGAAAGAGAAAAAGAAAAAATATAGAATATTTTAGGCAAAATTCTATTAAAAACAGATTAAGTATGATATAATTCTATAAGAAATAAAAAATAACTCAAAAGGGGATTTTTATGAAGAAAAGATATTATTTAATATTGGCTCTTGCCTTAATCGGTATGAAATCTCTTGGAAATCAAAATACCAATCCTGCTGAAAATGAAGTTGAGATTGACTTAAATTCTGGTCAAATTCAAGCAACTCAAGGTTTGGATATTAACTATGGAGATGCTACTCTTAAGGTCTTTGATGCTACTAGAGATGAGAAGAAAGAAAAATTCTTTATTAATGATGATTTTGTACTTTCTACAGATCGTTTCTCTGGTAATTTTAGAATCGAGGCAAAAAGTGCTGAGCTTTCTACTAACTCAAAAGATGGAGTTTTTGGAGAAAGTTTTAGCTGGTTTGAGGTAGGAGATGTCACGGGAGCTGAAAAACCAAATGATAAAATATATTTTGGTGGAAAGAAAACAATCTACAAAGATGACATAATAAAGGTTGAAGATGCTTGGCTTACTACTGACCCAAAAGTAAATACAAATAGAGATAGAAAAGATTTAGGATACTATTTAACATTAGATAGTATTTTAATAGAACCTGATAAACAAATAACTTTAAAAGGTGCTGATTTATATATTCAAGATTTTGATGTTATGCCATATAAATTCCCTTGGTTCCGTTTTAATATAAGAAATGGATCAAAAGTTCCTTTATTCCCAGAATGGGGAACTGATGAAGATTATGGTTGGAATATCTCTTGGGGTACTCTTTATGAATCTACTGATAATAAATTTAGAGGTGGATTTGCTCCAAAATTTGGAGATACAATGGGTATTCTTGTAGGAAGATGGGAAAACTGGTATAAGTTTGATAAAATCGGTGAATCAAAATTAAATGTTACAGATTTTCTTGTTTGGAAAAAAGATGATGACAACGTAAAAGATGAAGCTGGAAGAGAGGACGAAAGTTTTAACGACAGATGGGATGTTGAATACACTCATAAATATGAGGGAGAAAAAGGATATTTCGATTTTGGTTTCCAAAGTTTAACTTATAATATGAATGAGGCATTAAAAGATGTACTAGAAGATTATGATGCTGAAGGAAAATTCAATTATGTAGATAAAGATGGAAACTTAAAAGAGGGAACTTTAAAAAGAAATCTTCCTGATATGGGTGGACACTCTAATTTCTATACTCTTAACACATCTTTAAAAGAACTTGGAAAAAATAAAGATATAACTCTCGACGCTAAAGTAAAACTTACAAGTGATAAAGAGATATATAAATATATAGTTTCTGATGAGATAGACGGAATGGGATTTACTTCTCAAATAGATAATGACCTATTCTCAAACGTAAAACTAACACAAGATAATGATAAATATAGTTTCTCAAGTTACTATAATTATTTATATGATTTGGACAAAGGTTCAAATGTAAATGATGATAGAAGTAGAGGAGAAGATTTTGGATTTGGATTTACTGATAAAGAGAGAAAAGTTTCTTTATACTTTGATGAAGTAAATGGAGATAAATTTAGAAAGCTTAACTCTTGGGAAAGAAATCCAGACCTTGGAGAATTAACAGAAGAGATTATTCCTAAGTTAAATGTAAGATATACTCCTTGGACAGTGGCAGAGTATGATGAATATAACTCACAAAATTATGGAGCAAGTTTTGGAGAGTATGACTTTGTGGGAGATACAGAGATAAAACTTTCTTTTGACCACAAATATAGTGAGAAAAAATTAAATACTCAAAATGACCCATTTAGAAGAGAAGTTTTTGGAGATAATAGAGTAAGCCAATACAATAGATTTGAAGATACTATTTATGAAGAAGTAGAAGAAAATAAAATTTCTTCAATAATTTATCACGATTGGTTTGATACAACTTTCTTCGGTGGTACTTATAAAGAAACTATTGAAACTAGAGAGGGAAGTTATAAAGGAAAAAGCCAAATTTATCTAAATGAATCTGATTTCTACGGATTAGGACTTTCTAAAAATGATATCTCTTTAGGAAAATTTGGAACTGTTGATATTAATGGAAATGTCAGAAGAGATGAGTTTTCTAAAGGGGAGCAAAATCTAGAAGGAAACTTAAAAGAAACAATTAATGACGATGCTCTTACAAAATATGATGGAACTATTTCTCACAAATTAGAATTTGGTAAGGAAAATGAAAATAGACTTACTGTGTCTGGTGTAGGATATTCATATGACGGAGAAAAATCTCAAGAGTATGGAAGAGTTGTTAATAAAGATAATAGTTTAAAAGTTGCTGATGAATTTAAAATAAAAACTGGAAAACTAGAAACTTCTTACAAAGGAGAAGTTGAAAAAAGAGAAAAAGCTATAAATGATGAAAAATCATTAGAAAGTTTGAAAAATACATTGGATTTCAGTTATGATGATAAAAAATTAGCATCATTCTATTATAATGAATCTGATAGATACTCTTTTAAAACGCCATATTCTTTTGGAAATGATAATGAAACTTACAATGATTTATCAAATAAAGATTTTGGTGTAACTTTCTATGCTGGAAATCACGAATTTTATTATAAAAATCAAAGTATAGATAATATGTTAGAAAAAAATAAATCATTTAATTATGATTTAGATGAAGAAATAAGAGAAAATATCTATGGATATTCTTACTCTTTTGCAAAAGATAAAAAATTAACTTTACAATATACAGAAGGTAAAGATAAAGCTTGGTTAGATTCGAGAGAAGTTATTGATATTAAAAATAGACTTTATACAGTGGCTTATCAACAAGGAACAGAAGTTCAACATATGATAAGTACAACTTATGGAGATTATCAAGGAAATTATGTAGCAAATGCTTATGAAAATATCGACACTACTAAAATGAACACAGATTATAATAGTGATATTATATCTTTATCATATAGTTTCAAAGATAAAAGAATGTCTCAAGAAGAGTTAAAATATTATGCTGGTAAAGAGTTTGGAAAAAATCCAGGTGAAGTAACTCCAGCTGATATTTCTAGAGTTAGAGAGATTTTTGAAAGAAATGAAGAAAGAACAACAGCATTTAACCTTGGAAAATCTATTGATAATAGAATAAATTATTTTGGAGATTATAAAAGAAGTTTAAACTTAAATTTATCTCTTGAAAGAGATAAATCAGATTTAGCTCCAAGTGATTATTGGGACGCATTAAAAGAGTTTAAAGCAAGTGTTTTCTATTCTCAAAAGAGAGTCGGACTTGGATATATTTTCTCAGAAGAGGCTAATATAAATTCTCAAGGAGAAAGAGAAGTAACTGAGAGAGAACACGAATTTAGTTTCCATGCAAAAATTGGAAAACCAAGTGAAGGTTGGAGAACAAAAATGTATATCCAATTCTATGATGATGTAAAAGGACAATGTGCTGAAGGTGTAGATGCTTTTATTGATGAGGCTGGTATCGAAATTGGTAAAGAGATGGGATACTATGAATGGTCTGTTGCTTACATAAGAGATTACAACTTAGGAACAAGAGATTACGAATGGAAAACAGCTCTTCAATTTACTCTTCTTACTTTCCCTGATAATAAAATATTTAGTATCGGTGCTAAAGATGATAGAGGAGAAGACGGTAAACTTAAAGCAGATGGTTCAATCTTCAGTGGAATAAAAGTTGAAGATATAGAATAATAAAAAAATAAAATTATTGAAATAGATAAAGGAGAAAAATATGAAAGTAGAATTAATGGACGGAAGCATAAAAGAATTTGAAAAAGCAGAAAATATGTTTGTCATAGCTAAATCTATAAGCAATTCTTTAGTAAAAAAATCTGTCGCAGCAAAAGTAGACGGAGAATTAAAAGATATGTCTTATGTTTTAGATCATGATGCGAAAGTTGAGTTTGTAACTTCTGACACTGAAGAGGGAGAAGAAATTATAAGACACTCAGCAGCTCACTTAATGGCTCAAGCTGTTGTTAGATTATTCCCAGGAACAAAAGTTACAATAGGACCTGCTATTGAAAATGGATTCTATTATGACTTTGACTCAGAAGAACAATTTACTCCAGAAGATTTGGAAAAAATTGAAGCTGAAATGAAAAAAATAGCTAAAGAAGATTTAAAAATAGAAAGAGTTATGATGTCGAGAGACGAAGCTATAAAACATTTCGAAGAATTAGGAGAAATCTACAAAGTAGAAATCATAAAAGATATAGCTAAAGGTGATGAGTTATCTTTCTACAAACAAGGTGAATTTATGGACCTTTGTAGAGGACCTCACGTACCATCAACTTCTCATATAAAAGCTTTCAAACTAAAATCAGTTGCAGGAGCTTATTGGAGAGGGGACGCTAAAAATAAAATGCTACAAAGAATTTATGGATTAGCATTCTCTAACAATGATAAATTAAAAGATTACTTAGTATTCTTAGAAGAAGCTGAAAAAAGAGATCACAGAAGACTTGGAAAAGAATTAGAATTATTTTTCGTAAGTGAATACGGACCAGGATTCCCTATATTCTTACCAAAAGGAATGGTTCTAAAAAATACTTTAATAGATTTATGGAGAAGAGAACATAAAAAAGCTGGATATGTAGAGATACAAACTCCAACAATGCTTAACAAAGAACTTTGGGAAACTTCAGGACACTGGTTTAACTATAGAGAAAATATGTATACTACTTCAATAGATGAAACAGATTTCGCTATAAAACCAATGAACTGCCCAGGAGGAGTTTTAGCTTATAAAAATAAAATCCATTCTTACAAAGATTTACCAGAAAGAGTTGGAGAATTAGGACACGTACATAGACACGAATTTTCTGGAGCTTTACACGGACTTATGAGAGTTAGAGCATTCACTCAAGACGATGCTCATATCTTTATGACTCCAGACCAAATCGAAGATGAAATTATAGGAGTAGTTCAACTTATAGATAAATTCTATAGAGGAATCTTTGGATTTGACTATTCAATAGAATTATCAACAAAACCAGAAAAAGCTATCGGAGCTCAAGAAATTTGGGATAAAGCAGAAGCAGGATTACAAGGAGCTTTAGAAAAAATAGGAGTTCCTTATAAATTAAACCCTGGAGATGGAGCTTTCTACGGACCAAAATTAGACTTCAAAATTAAAGATGCTATCGGAAGAACTTGGCAATGTGGAACAATCCAATTAGACTTCAACTTACCAGAAAGATTTGACATTCACTATATCGGTGAAGATGGAGAAAAACATAGACCAGTAATGATTCACAGAGTTGTTTATGGATCAATCGAAAGATTTATCGGAATCTTAATAGAACACTATGCAGGAGCTTTCCCTATGTGGTTAGCACCTACTCAAGTAAGAATTTTAACTCTTAACGATGATGTAGTTCCTTATGCAAAAGAAGTAAAAGCTATGTTAGAAGCTCGTGATATAAGAGTAGAACTTGACGACAGAGCAGAAACTATTGGATATAAAATTAGAGAAGCTAATGGAAAATATAAAATACCTATGCAACTTATTATAGGAAAAGCTGAAGCTGAAAACAGAGAAGTTAATATAAGAAGATTTGGAGAAAAAGATCAAAAAACTATGAAACTTGATGAATTTATTCCATATGCTGTTGATGAAGCTACTTTAAAAATAAAAGAAACTAAATAATAAAATTGATAGAGGGTGTAGATTAATGCCCTCTATTTTTTATGGAAAAATATAAATTTTATTATTAATAAAAAATAATTTTAAAATTTTTCTTGACAAATGAAAAAAACAGGTATATAATCACTGTCAATTAAAAATAATCTCAAATAAATAAAAAAAATACCATCAAGAGAAACCGAGAGACTGGCTCTATGACGTTTCAGCAACCTGCATTATGTGTGGTGCTAATTCCAGACAGATGGAAAGTACAAAATTTGTATTTAATCTCTATTACTTGATGGTAATAGAGATTTTTTTATACCAATATTTATTTTTTTTAAGGAGGAAATCTATGAAAGCCAAGATTTTAACAACATTATTTACAGCAGGGATATTGATTTCATCTCATTTATATGCTGGAACATTAAAAGTGGGAGCAAGTCCTGTTCCTCATGCAGAACTTTTAAATTTAGTAAAAGAGGATTTGAAAAAAGAGGGAGTAGATTTAAAAGTAATTGAGTTTACAGATTTTGTTACTCCAAATGAAGCTCTTATTTCAGGAGAACTTGATGCAAATTATTTCCAACATATTCCACATCTTAATTTGATCGTAAAAAAAGAAAAAGGAGCAAATCTTGTAGCAGCAGCGAAAATTCATGTAGAACCTTTAGGAGTTTATTCTAAAAAAATAAAAAGTTTAGACGAATTAAAAAATAAAAGTACTGTTGCTATTCCAAGTGACTCAACAAATGGTGGAAGATCATTGATACTTCTTCATAATGCAGGAATAATAAAATTAGCAGATCCAACAAATCTTTTAGCTACACCTTTTGATATTATAGAAAATCCTAAAAAATTAAAATTTCAAGAACTTGACGCAGCTTTTCTTCCAAGAACTCTTGATAGTGTAGATGCAGCGGTAATAACTGGAAATTATGCTTTGCAAGCTGGGTATATTCCAGCTAATGATTCTATTCTTCTAGAGGGAAAAGAATCTCCTTATGTAAATGTTTTAGCAGTTAGAAAAGAAAATGAAAATAGTGAAGATATAAAAAAATTAGCAGAAGCTTTAACAAGTGAAAAAGTAAAAAAATATATTAATGAAAAATATAATGGTGCAGTAGTACCAGCATTCTAATTTTAGGAGGAATATTATATGGATAATAAAGATTTTAAAATAGAAACACAACTTGTTCAATCATTAGGTAAATTTACAGAAGGAGAACCTAGAGTATATCCAATAGTTCAAAGTACAACTTATAATTATACTTCTCCTGAAGTTTTAGCAGATCTTTTTGATTTAAAAGCAGAGGGACATATGTATTCAAGAATTTCTAATCCTACTGTTGAAGTTTTTGAAAACAAAATGGCTGTCCTTGAAAAAGGAGTTGGAGCTTTAGCAGTTGGCTCAGGTCAATCAGCAAATACAATAGCGGTGTTAAATATTTGTAAAGCTGGTGATCATATAGTTTGTCTTTCAACAGTCTATGGTGGAACAGTAAATCTTTTTGGATCTACTCTAAGAAATTTAGGAATAGAAACAACTTTTGTAAGTCCTGAAGCCTCTGAAGAAGAGATAAAAAATTGTTTTAAAGAAAATACAAAAATTCTTTTTGGAGAAACTTTGGGAAATCCTGAAATAAATGTTTTAGATTTTGAAAAAATAGCAAAAATTGCTAGAGAAAAAGATGTTCCTTTTATAGTTGACAATACTTTAGCAACACCATATTTATGCAATCCTATTGAATATGGAGCTAATATTGTTACTCACTCTGCTACTAAATATATTGATGGGCAAGCGACAGCTTTAGGAGGAGTGATTATAGATGGAGGAAATTATAATTGGGACAATGGAAAATTTTCTTGTTTAGTTGATCCAGATCCCTCATATCATAATTTAAGTTATTATAAAACTTTTGGAAAATCAGCTTATATAGTAAAAGCTAGAGCTACTATGTTAAGAGATTTTGGAACTGTTTTAAGTCCTTTTAATGCTTTTATTTTTAATAGAGGGTTAGAAACTCTTCATATTAGAATGGAAAGACACAGTGAAAATGCTTTTAAAGTTGCTAAATTTTTGGAAAATAATTCTAAAATAGCTTGGATAAATTATCCAAAATTAGAAAGTCATTATTCTCATTCATTAGCTGAAAAATATCTAAAGAAAGGTTGTAGCGGTATAATTCTTGTAGGAATAAAAGGTGGTAAGGAAAATGCTATGAAATTTATAAGAGGACTTTCTTGGATAAAAAGTGTTATACATTTGGGAGATTCAAGAACTTGTGTTTTACACCCAGCAAGCACAACTCATAGACAACTGACAGAAGAAGAACAAATAAAAGCTGGAGTTTTACCTGAAGCTATCAGAATAAATGTTGGAATAGAAAATATAGAAGATATTTTAAATGATATAAAAAAAGGACTTGAGAACATATAACTTACAAAAAAGAGTGTTACAAAACAAAAAAATGTAGCATTCTTTTTTATATTTTTAATATGAAAAAATTAAATAGAATAGAGATAATCAGAAATTATAATTTATCAAAAAAATCTATTAGTTCTTTAGCTGAGGTATTTTTTAAGTAAAGATAGTTAAATTCTCTTTCTATTTTGTTTTTAAAATAGAATTTTCCAATCTCATCATTTTTATTAACAACGGAGTTATATACAAAAGATATTCCGCAGTTAGTTGATACAAGTTCTTTTATAAGATTAAAATTATTTATTGTAATTTTTTTCTTAAAAAATTCTAAGGAAAAACTATTTTCTGATAAAAACTGTTCAAATATTCCTCTTGTACCAGACCCTTCCTCTCTTATGATTATATCCTCTTCAAATAATTCTTCAAACTTTATAGATTTTCCATTAAACTTATGATTTTTACTACATATTCCAATAAACTCATCTTTTTTATAAAGTCTATAACCATATTTATCCTTATTAAATATTCCCTCAACCAAAATAAAATCTAATTTATTTAGTTCCATTAGTTTTATAAGATTTTCAGTATTATCAATTGTAAGAGAAATATCATATTTTTCATTTTTTACAAGTTTTTTTATTTTTTCTCCGATTACAAACTCTCCAATAGTTTTGGTCGCTCCAATATTTATTTTTATTTTATTTTCTGATTTTATTTTTCTTTTTAAATAAATTTCATTGTAGTATGCTGAACGAGCATATTCCTCTAAAAGAATAGCTTGATTTGTTTTTTCAAGTTTTTTTCTATTGTATATAAAAAGTTTACATTCGTATTCTTCTTCTAGATAGTGAATATGTTGAGTAACAGCAGGTTGAGTCATATTTAATTCTTCAGCTGTGATACGATAATTCATAGTTTCACACAGTTTTAAAAAAGTTAAAATTCTATAATCAAGCATGTAATTCCTCCAATTTTTAATAAGAAAAATTTATTAATATATAATAAATGATTATTAGATTTTATCATTTTTATATGCTAAAATCAATCTATAAAAGGAAAAATTATTTAGGAGGATTTTATGAAAAAAACTTATTCTGTTTTGCCAGGTTTTGCCCTAGCTTTAGTAATCGCTTTTATTTCTAAATTTATTGAAGATTTATTACCAGTTCCACTTATTGGAGCATCTGTAATCGCTCTTTTTATAGGAATGTTTATAAATCACTACTATCAACCAAGTGATTACTTAAAAGAGGGATTAAAATTTACATCTAAGAAAATTTTAAAATTTGCAATTATTCTTTTGGGAGCGTCATTAAGTATCGGAACAGTTTTACATATTGGAAGAATGTCTCTTGTAATAATGGTATTTACTCTTTTAACTTGTTTTGGTGGAGGGTACATAGTTGGGAATTTACTAGGACTAAACTGGAAGATGTCAAACTTAATTTCAGCTGGAACAGGAATTTGTGGAGGATCAGCTATCGCTGCTATAGCCCCAGTTATTGATGCCGAAGATACAGATATAGCTTATTCAATGTCAGCAACTTTTTTATTTGATATGGTTATGATAGTTTTATTCCCAATATTTGGAAAATGGTTAGGAATGAGTGATATAGCTTATGGTTTGTGGGCTGGAACTGCTGTAAATGATACTTCAAGTGTTGTTGCTGCTGGTTATGCTTTTAGTGAGGCTGCTGGAGATTTTGCAACAATGGTAAAACTTACAAGAACACTTTCTATTATCCCTGTAGTTATAATATTTGCAATAATAAATATCCGTTTAAAGCAAAAAGAGAATAAAAATATTCATTTAGAAGAGGAACAAACAAAATCTTATGTACTAACTATTTTTCCTTGGTTTATATTAGGATTTATAGCATTAGCTATAATAAATAGTTTAGGATTTATTCCATTACAAGTATCAGAATTTTTAAAAGAGCTAAGTAAATTTTTAATGATTGCAGCTCTTGGAGCTATTGGACTTAATACAAGTTTTAGACAAATGAAAAAATCTGGTCATGCTCCAATGGTACATGGATTTATAATATCACTTTTAGTTGTGATTGTGGCAATCGCTGTTGAATATGCTATGGGAATTGTTTAGGTAATTCCATTTCATATATATCATATCCCCAAAAAGGGTGTCGAGTTTCGACACCCTTCCCCTTTTTTTGATCTAAAAAATAGTTGACTTTTATAAAAATTCTAGCTATCATAATATTATGACACATAAGGGAGGCTGGTTATGAAAAAAATATTTTTATTTCTTACTTTGGCATTATCTTTAGTTTTAACTGGTTGTAGTAATGACCAAGATTATATTGATGCTGTAAAAAGTATTGTAGTTGAAGATGTATTATATAGTAATACTACTGAAGAGTTAGCGGCTAACGCAATAGGAATTGCAACCAATCAAAAAATTGATGTTTCACAATTAACTTGGAAAGTAGATGGAAAAACAAGAGATGGTAAAGTGATTGTTGCTGATTATAACAACAATAGAGTATATTTTACTACAGTAAAAAACGGAGATTATATAGAGTATACTTATGCTGATATTTATATAATTACAGCTGAAAATAAAAAACTGACTCTAAATGAACTTTACTATACAGATGTAGTTAATAGTTTTACAAATTTATTTAATCAATAAAAAAATTACCCCAAAGACCTTATAATAAGATTTTTGGGGTAATATTATTATCTATTGTAAGTAGCTTTGTTGAATTTAGTAATTTCCTCCATTACTTCTTCAGCAGTAGCACAGTCTAAAACTCTTTCTACTAAAGCTTCACATTCTGCTTTATCAAGAGCTAGTACATTTCTTTTAATTCTAGGTACAGAGATAGCTGACATTGAGAAAGCGTCTAGTCCCATTCCAAATAATACAGCAGTAGCGTTTTCGTCTCCAGCAAATTCTCCACACATAGAGATTGTTATATTTTCAGCGTGAGCTCCATCTATTGCACATTTAATAGCTTGAAGTACAGCTGGGTTGTATGAGTTGTAAAGTTTAGAAATTTTTTCATTTCCTCTATCAACTGCAAGAGTATATTGAGTTAAGTCGTTAGTTCCTATTGAGAAGAAGTCACATTCTTTAGCAAATGATCTAGCTCTAAATGCAACAGCTGGAGTTTCAACCATTATACCAAGTTGAACGTTTTCATCAAAAGCTATTCCTTCAGCTCTTAATTCTTCCATACATTCTTTTAATAATTCTCTAGATTTTCTAACTTCAGTAAGAGATATAATCATAGGTAACATGATTTTTACATATCCGAAAGCAGATGCTCTTAATAATGCTCTAAATTGAGTTTTTAAGATTTCAGGTCTGTCAAGACAAACTCTTAAAGCTCTCCATCCTAAGAATGGGTTTTCTTCTTTTGGAAGTTCCATGTATGGTAAAGATTTATCTCCACCGATATCCATTGTTCTTATTGTAACAGGTTTTCCTTCTAAAGATTCTACAACAGCTTTGTAAGCTTCAAATTGTTCATCTTCACTTGGGAATCTGTCGTTATTCATAAATAAAAATTCTGTTCTGTAAAGTCCGATTCCTTGTGCTCCATTTTTAAGAACTCCGTCGATATCTTTTGGAGAACCGATGTTTGCCCAAGCTCCAACTTTTCTTCCATCACGAGATACAGCATCTTTATCTTTTAATTGTTTTAATAATTCTTTTTCAGTTAAAAACTCGTCTCTTTTTGCTGAATAAGTTTTAACTTCATTTTCAGTTGGGTTAAGTATAACAGTTCCTTCTAATGCATCAACTATTATATCTTCTCCAGATTTAACTTCTGCGTATTTATCCCCAGTTCCAACAACAGCAGGTATTTCTAAAGATCTAGCCATAATAGATGAGTGAGCAGTTTTTCCTCCTATTTCTGTAACAAAAGCTAATACGTTGTCAAGGTCTAGTTGAGCAGTATCAGATGGAGTAAGGTCTTTAGTGATTATAATAGAATCTTTTGGTAAATTTGATAAATCTAGGATAGTAGTTCCAGTAACATTGTATAACCATCTTTTTCCAATATCTTTAAGGTCAGCTGCTCTTTCTCTTAAATATGGATCTTCTAAGCAACCTAACATTTCACAGTAACCTTGGATTCCTTGTTCTAAAGCATTTTCAGCTGTTATATTTTCATCTTCGATTAATTCAACTACTTCGTCAAATAAATCTTCGTCTTCTAATAAAGTGATATGTCCGTCAAAAATACTTGCTTTATCTTCTCCAAGTTTTTTTGCAGTTTTCTCTCTTATTGCAAGAAGTTGTTCTTTAGAAGCATCTCTTCCAGCAAGAAGTCTTGCTTTTTCAGCTTCAGTATCTTCAATATTATCTTTATTGATAACTATCTCATTTTCTTTGTATAAAAAAATCTTCCCAATAGCAACACCAGGTGATGCAGGAATACCATTAATAACTATACTCATAAATATTTACCATCCTTAATTAATTTTTTGGAAAAAAAGAGAGGAGAATAATTTTCCCCTCTCTACTAATTAGTCTTTTAAATTAGCAAGAAGTTCAGCTAACTTTTCAATTGCTTCAGCTTCATCTTCTCCAGTAGCATAAACAGTAACTTTAGTTCCTTTTTTAATTCCTAGAGAAAGAAGTTTTAAAAGAGAAGTTCCTTTAACTTTTTTTCCTTCTTCATTTTCAACTTCAATAGCTGATTTGAAAGTTTTTGCTAAACTAACAAATTCATTTCCTGGTCTTGTATGTAACCCAGTTTCGTTTGTGATTTCAACAGTTTTAGATAACATTATTTTAACCTCCCAAATATCAAAGTAATACTTTTATTTATAAAATTTAATAAAATTATTCCTGTATTATCAACATGATATATGATAATACAGAAAATGTCAATAAAAAAACATATTTACCCTATATTTGTCGAGAAAATAACCTATTTAAGTTCAAAGTTGTACCGATTCTAGTCTTTTTTGAAATGTTTTCTTCTTTCTGCATCTGTCAAATATTTTTTTCTAAGTCTGATGAAATTAGGTGTAACTTCTACATATTCATCATCAGAGATATAATCAAGAGCTTGTTCAAGAGTTAATTTTCTTGGTGGTGCAAGTTTAACTGCTTCGTCAGAACCAGATGCTCTTGTATTTGTAAGTTTTTTAGTTTTACAAGCGTTAACGATTAGGTCGTTTTCTTTTGCATGTTCTCCAACAACCATACCTTCGTAGATATCTACTCCAGGTCCGATGAATAATTCTCCTCTTTCTTGGATAGCGTTAAGAGCATAAGCGATAGAAACTCCAGTTTCTGTAGCAATAAGAACACCTTTTTTTCTACTTGCAATAGGTCCTTTGTATGGTTCAAAATCATAGAAAGAGTGATTTAATATTCCAGAACCTTTTGTATCTGTTAAAAATTCGTTTCTGTATCCGATAATTCCTCTTGCAGGGATTTTAAATTCTAAACGAGTATAACCATCTTGTCCTGGAGTCATTGATACAAGTTCTCCTTTTCTTGAACCAAGTTTTTCAATAACTATTCCAGTGAAAGAATCTTCAACGTCTATTAAAGCCATTTCGATTGGCTCATAAGTTTTTCCATCAATTTCTTTTAAGATAACTTTTGGTTTTGAAACTTGTACTTCAAATCCTTCTCTTCTCATATTTTCAAGAAGTATAGATAATTGAAGTTCTCCTCTACCTTTAACAACGAAAGCATCTGGAGAATCAGTAGCTTCTACTTTCATACTTACGTTCTTTTGTAATTCTTTTTGAAGTCTGTCCCAAATATTTCTAGATGTTACATATTTTCCGTCTTTTCCAGCAAAAGGAGAAGAGTTTACCATAAATGTCATTGAAAGAGTTGGCTCGTCAATGTCGATTAATGGTAGAGCAATTGGATTATTTACATCAGCAACAGTTTCTCCAATATCTATATTAGAAAGTCCAGCGATAGAAACGATTTCTCCACAGTATGCTTCTTCAACTTCAACTTTGTTAAGTCCTTCATATCCATAGATTATAGATATTTTGCTCTTAACCATACTTCCGTCTCTTTTTATAAGCATAACTTCTTGGTTTCTTCTCATTTTTCCGTTGTGAAGTTTTCCAACAGCAAGTTGACCAACATAGTTATCATATTCTATATTAGTGATTAAGAATTGAAGAGGTTTTTCAACATCTCCAGATGGATCGTCAACTTCACTTAAAATAGTTTCAAATAATGGAACCATATTTGTGTCAGTATCTTCTAATTCTCTTTTAGCAAATCCACCTTTTCCAGATGCATAAAGAACTGGGAAATCAAGTTGGTGTTCATTTGCATTAAGTTCGATAAATAAATCATAAACCATGTAAAGAACTTCTTCAGGTCTAGCATTTGGTTTGTCAACTTTGTTAACAACAACGATTGGTCTGTGTCCTTGTTCTAATGCTTTTTTCAAAACATATTTAGTTTGAGGCATTGGTCCTTCAAATGCGTCAACTAATAAAATTACAGAGTCAACCATTTTCATAATTCTTTGTACTTCTCCACCGAAGTCAGCATGTCCTGGAGTGTCGATTATGTTGATTTTATAATCTTTGTATTTTACAGAAGCGTTTTTAGAGAAAATTGTGATTCCTCTTTCACGTTCAATATCATTAGAGTCCATAACTCTTTCAGATACTTTTTCAAGTTCGTGAGCTCCAAAAACTCCAGCTTGTTTCAAAAGGCAGTCAACAAGAGTAGTTTTACCATGGTCAACGTGGGCAATGATTGCGATATTTTTGATTTTCATAAATCTCCATCCTTATATAATAGTTTAATAATATTTATATCCTTTTAATCTCTCAGAAACTACATTTGCAAGTCCTAAAAACTCGCAAGTTTCCTCATCATAGATTTTATAAAATCCATCACTTAAATTTTTAACAACTAAAGTATTTCCATTTAAAAATAAAGTTTTATTTTTTTCTCCACTGATTTCATAATGTGGGTAGTTAAAATAGTTCTCAACAGTTCTAGCAAAAGAAAAATTATTTTCACTAGCCATACTTTCAATATCTTCAAGAGTAAAACTTTTTTCAATATCCTCTCTTCCAACAGAAGTTCTAACAAGTGATGTCATTGTAGCAAAAGTTTTAAGCTCCATACCAATATCAAAAATCAAAGAACGAATGTAAGTTCCTTTTGATACTTTGCAAGAAATTTTAGCATTTACTCCATCAAACTCTAAAAGTTCCAAAGAGTAGATTGAAATATCTCTAGCTTCTCTTTCGATAACCTCTCCACGACGTGCCAAATCATAAAGTTTTTGACCATTGATTTTTATGGCAGAGTACATCGGAGGCACTTGCTTAATATTTCCTTTAAATTTTTCTAAAGTTTCTTTTAACATATCAGTTGTGATACTGAAATTTTCACAAGAATCTATTACTTTTCCTTCAATATCATAAGTGTCAGTGGCAACACCAAGTTTAAAAGTTGCAACATATTCTTTTTCTAGCTTTTCAATATCTTGGACAAGTCTTGTGGCTTTTCCAGTACATACAACCAAAACTCCAGAGGCAAGTGGATCTAAAGTTCCAGTGTGTCCGATTTTTTTTATTTTTAAAATTTTTCTAAGTTTTCTGATAACATCAAATGATGTTATACCAGATGGTTTATTTATATTAATAATTCCGTCCAACTTATCAACCTCATTTTCAATTTTACATAATATTATATCATAAAAATCAAAATATGGAAAACAAAAAATAGAGAGAATTTCTCTCTATCTTTTATTTGTACTATTTAAGTTGAAAAAGTTTATTTTTCATTCTCTGGATAAAGAATAACTTGGATATAATTGTCATTTTTAAGTAGTTCTTTTTGGAAATTTCTTATATTTTCCTCTGTGACTAAAGAGTTATATTCTTCAGGAGTAAGATATTTATAGCCATCATCGTATGATTTTTTAGTCAAATATTCTAACCAAAACTCACTCATTTTAAGATTATTTTCATAAGAAAGTTTGTAATTTTCTTTTATACTATCCAAAGCTTTTAAATTTATATATCCGTGTAATATTTTATTTATCTCAAAATGAAGTTTATCAAGTACCATTTTTTCTTTTTTAGGATCTGTTGAGAAGAAAATATTTAGGTATCCCTTTTCATATTTTGAGAAACGTGGACTTACACTTATTCCATAAACTCCAGATATTTTTTCTCTTATTTCCTCTACAAAAGTAATTCTCATTATTTTGGCAACAGCAGATGTCAAAACTTTATTTTCAGGAGTAAATGGTTTATGTATAGGATAATTAATATCAACCAATATTTTTTTATCATTTCCTTTTATAACTTCTCCACATACAATATCACTAGGATATTCTAAGCCGATATCTTGCCAACTACTTTCACGAGGAATATCTGTTGGAAGAGAGGCAAAATATTTTTCAAGTATAGGAATAATATCTTTTTCTTTGATAGAACCGACGATAATACCAGTATACCCATCAAAGTTTTTAAATTTTTTAGAGAATACTTCTAGCATATTTTCTTCACTTAAATATTCAATATCTCCCTCTTTAATAGAAGTTTTCTTTGGATGATTATCAAATAAAAGTTCAACCATTTTATCTTCAAATAAGTTTTGTGGTTCGTTATCACGATTTTTTACCAAAAGTTTTAGAGCGTTCATATTAGTTTCGTATAGATTTGATGAAAGTTTTGGTTTTCTTACTAGATAAGAAAAATATTTCATCGCCTCATTTAGAGATTGTTTATCACTTATTATAGTTATCTCTTCAGAGTAAGAACGAATTTTTGGACTTATAGTAAAGTTCTTACCTTTGTAATAAGCATTTATAGTTTCAAGATTTATATTCTCTACTCCAGAAGATTTTATAAGATTACTAGCAAGTAGAGAGTTTACAGTATCAGTATAAGAAAGATTTGATGTTCCACCCTCTCTAAACAATCTCAAATATATTTGATTTTCTTTTAAGTTAGTTTCTTTAAATAAAACTTTCATTCCATTTGAAAGTAAAATTTCTCTATAATTTCCTTTATTTGTTATAGATTTTACACTACCAACTTGTAAAAGAGGTTCTTTTAAATTTATATCCATTTGGACATCTTTATCTTTTTCTAGATTAGAATTTTTTGCTTTATTAACTATATTTTCAAAATCTTTTTCTGTTATATTAATCTCATCTTTTTCTGGTAGAAGTAAGATGAAACGAGTATTATCTTCATAGATTTTTTTTGCTACATTTTTAATATCATTCATCGTTATTTTTGAAGAATATTTTTTAAATATTGAAAGAGTGTCATTGACATCTAAGAAAATATCGTTATTAACAATAGAGTTTGTAATATCTTTTACGATAAGAGAGTTTACGAAAGCTTCTTTGTTACGAACTTCACTTTCTAAAGTTTTTAGTATATTTTCTTTTTCAAGGGATAGTTCAACATCTGTAACTCCAAAATCTTTTATATATTTTAAGATTTCTATTGAAGTTTTAACTCCCAGTTCAATTTTATTTTCGTCCATAACCGAAGATATTGTGATAATATTATCATTCATATACAAGTCATCGCTCATACTTCCTGAAAATAAAGGTTTTTTCTCTGTGAAAGATTTTTTATCAAAACGATTTTTTATTAAATTTTTTAAAATATCATAAGCTAAACTTTCTTTGATAGATTCCTCTGTGTATTTTTTTTCTTTTTCCATTCTTGTTGCCATAATAAACTCTGGTACTACAATCTCTTTATCTCTAAAGATTAGATAATCAGTAGGTAACTCTTTTAGACTGTAGCTTTCTGGAGCTGTATATGGTTTTGTATCTGGAAATTCAAAATATTTTTTTATAGTTTTTTCAGCATATTTTTGGTCGATATCTCCAACCACAACAACAGAGATATTTTTAGCTCTATACCATTTATCATAATATGATTTCATAAGATTATGGTCACTATTTTTTATAATCTCCATATCTCCAATAGGAAATCTTTCTACATATCTTGATTCATCATAGAGAGCTTTTTTCCAAAAGTTTGTAATTCTTTCTCTAAATCCTTGAGAAAGACGCCACTCTTCGACTATTATCTCTTTTTCATTGTTAATATCTTCATCAGTCAAAGAGGCATCAAATACCATCTCTTTTAAAATCTCTACACCTTTTTCAAATTTTTCTCTATCATCAGTAGGCAGATGAAGTTTATATACAGTTTCATAAAAAGATGTGTGAGCGTTAAGGTCTCCACCAAATGAAAGACCGATTGATTCAAAATATTTTACAATACCATTTTTTTCACAATTTTTAGTGCCATTAAAAGTCATATGTTCAAGGAAGTGGGCTATTCCTTTTTGATTTTCTTCTTCTTGTAAAGAACCTGCTTTTATAATAATATTTATAGAAACTCTATTGGCTGGTTTTTTATTTTTATAGTAATAATATGTAATTCCGTTATCTAGTTTTTTTATTTTTAAATCCTTTGAATTTTCAACGATTTCTTTTGAAAATAGAGAGGAAAAAATAATAAACATAAATGCAAAAATAAGTTTTTTTGTATAATTCACAGCTATCACCTTTATAATATATTTTTCAATTAAAAACGTATCACTTTTTTTTATTTTAGTCAAGTTTATTATAAAAAATATAGGCTGTCGCATTTTATATTTCTTAACGTTGCAACAGCCCCTATTATTTTTTTAGAAATTTTTTACGAAATCATTCATCTCTTTGCTAAGTAAACCTTTTTTATACTTACTATTTAATTTCCATCTATCATAAGACCACATCCATTGCTCTGGATATTCTCTCATAACAATTTCCATCTCGTTAAACATATTTTGTACTGTACGTTGTACATTTTCTTTGAAAGATAGAGTTTCATCTTCAGATTTTTCAATTTTCTTTATATGAACTTCTGTTATATTTTCTTTATTAAGTACACAATACATTAGATAGAAAGGTCTTTTATATTTTAGAGCAATACTTGCAACCCCAGTTGGAGCAGTAGTTTTTTCACCAAAGAAAGTAATATCAGTTCCGTTACTATCTCTGTGGTCAGTAAGAAGAATTGGATTCATTCCCTCTTTGGCATATTTTATAAGCTCTCTACTTGTAGTTTTACTTTTTTGAAGAAGAATTATATTAAATCTAGTTCTGTTTTTTATAACTAAATCATTTATATATGGGTTTGTTCTATCTTTTGCCACTGTAACAATAGGCATTCTATTTGCAAGTTTTACAGGAGCTTCCATATTTCCAAAGTGCATAGCTCCAAATACAGCTGGTCCATTTTTTATAATCTCGTTTAAAAGTTCTTCATCAATTATTTTAAAATTATCATCATTTTCTAAATATTTATCAAGCCACATATTTACAAAAAATGCTCTACTCATAGTTTTAACAGATTCAATCCCAAGCTCTTTTATTTCTTCGTTAGTTTTTTCAGGAAAAGCAAGTTTAAGATTAAGTATAGTTATATTTCTAACCTCTTTTACAACTTTAAAAGTTAGGACAGCGAAAAATTCTCCGATTTTAAATCTAGTTTTTTCAGGAAGTCCCATAAATAATATTTCAAAAAATCTAATTAATAGATATTGAATATAGTAGATTAAATTTTTTAAAAAACCTCTATTGTTTGCCATTTTCATTCCTTTCCTATTTTAGAGTTTTAGCAAAATCTGCTAAATCTTTTCTAAGAGTTCCTTTTTTATATTGTCTATAGAAAGTCCATCTGTCGTGCATCCACATCCATTGGTCTGGGTGGGCTAGAATAACTTTTTCCATTTCGTGTATCATATTTTGAGTTGTAATTTGTACCTTATCTTTAAATGCCAAAGTTTCATCTTCACATTTTTTAATCTCTTTTATAAAAGCACGTGTTGAAAAATCTTTTTGATATACACAATAAACTAAAAATAGTGGGCGGTCAAATTTACAAGCTATACTTGTGATACCTGTTGGAGATGTTGTTGGTTCTCCAAAAAAAGTAACTTCAGTTCCACTACCTTTTTGGTCAGTAAGAATAGCGATATTTCTACCTTGCTTTGCATATTTTACAAGTTCTCTACCAACACTTGGACTTCTTTGAAGCAAAGTTATATTAAAACATTTTCTATTTTTTATAATTTCTTTATTGACGTAAGGATTGTTTTGAGTTTTACCAACTGTAACCACATTTAATTCTTCAGCTATTTTAAGTAGCCCCTCCATATTTCCAAAGTGCATATTTGCAGCAGTTAATGGAGTATTATTTTTCATAACATCAACCATTTTAGGATCGTCAACTATAAAGTTTCCTTTTTTATTTACATATTTATCAAGCCATAAAGTACCAACAAAAGCTTTTCCAATAGCTTTATAGGAATTTTTAGCAATCTCCTCAAGTTCACTTAAAGATTTATCAGGGAAAACATGTTTAAGATTTATTAATGTTGTAATTCTTCTTGATTTTAAAAGTTTGTAAGATAAAATTGAAAGACTTTCGGCAATTTTAAATCTAGTTTTTTCAGGAAAAATCATAAGAGTTCCCTTTAAAATTTTAAATAGAATATATTGTATAAAAAAATTAAAATTTTTCATTTTTTCCTCCATTAAAAATAATAACAACTGATATTATATCACATTTTTTGAAAACTATAAAATAATATTTATTCCTTGACATAAAGTGTAATATAACATACAATGGAAATAGATGAAAAAAAGCGAGGTGAAAAATGAATATAAGAGAAATATTAGAAAGAAACCCAGTAATACCGGCATTACAAAATGATGATAATTTAAAAGAGGCTATTGAAAGTAGTAGTGAGATTGTTTTTTTAATAATGGCAAACCTTATGAATGTAAAAGATATTGTTACAGAACTTAAAAAAGCAGGAAAGTTGGTTTTTGTCCATGTGGATATGATAGAGGGATTGTCGTCTTCTAATTATGGAGTGGAATATCTTATAAAAATCATAGAGCCAGATGGAATTATTACAACAAAACATAACATGGTGACTTTTGCTCGTAAGAATAATATTGCTGTTATTCAAAGATATTTTATTTTAGATTCTTTTTCATTTAAAAATACTATTTCTCACATTAGAGAAAATAAACCAGACGCAATCGAAATACTTCCAGGTCTTATGCCAAAAATAATCAAAAGAATATGTAAACTTGTAAATGTTCCTGTTATTACAGGGGGACTTATTGAAGATAAAGAGGATATAATGAACGCTCTAAAAGCTGGAGCAGAGGGAATTTCCACTACAAAAATGGAACTTTGGTCAATATAAATAATAAAAATAAAATTTTGCAGAGGGATAATAACCTTTGCATTTTTTTATTATATTATAGTAGATTTATGATATAATAGGCTATAATATTTTAATTGTGGAGAGTTTTATGGAAAATAACTATGAAATCATTTTTAAAAATTTAGAAGATATAGAAACTTTAACACCTAAAGAATTTAAAAATCTGGATTCTTTAGATATTTTGACGTTAAAAGATCTGTTATATTATTTTCCAAGAGCCTATGATGATAGAACAAATATAAAAAAAATAGAGGAACTTAGAGGGAATGAGTATGTTGTCTTAAAAGTTCAGTTTTTATCAATCACAAATCCATATCTACCTTCAAGAGTTAAGATGACAAAAGCAAGAGCCACTGATGGAACAGGAGTTATAGATGTAGTTTGGTTTCAAATGCCGTATCTTGCAAAAAGTTTAAAGATTGGAGAGGAATATATTTTAATCGGTCAAGTAAAAGCTGGGTATAATTTTCAGATGACTAACCCTGAATATAAAAAGCTTACAAATCAAAAAGAGATGGAAAAAGGGGAAATCCTACCTATATATAGTACAACTAAAAATTTTACTCAGAACTCTCTAAGAAAGATTTTAAAAAAGAATTTAAAAGAGTTTTCTAATTGTATTCAAGAAAATATTCCAAGTGAGATAGTAGAAAAATATAAAATATTAGATAGAAAAAAATCTCTTAAAGAAATCCATTTTCCAGAAAATAGAAAGTTTTTAGAAGAGGCAAAAAGAAGATTTGCTATTGAGGAACTTTTAGTTTTGGAGATGGGAATTTTACAAAACAGATATCTTGGAGGAGATATATTTGAAAGAAAATATAATCTTTTGGATAAACGGGAACTTGTAAAAAAATATCTAAAGAGTCTTAATTTTACTTTGACTAATGCACAGAAAAAAGTAATAACAGAGATTTATAAGGAGTTAAATGAGGGAAGATTTATCAATCGTCTTATTCAAGGGGACGTTGGTAGTGGAAAAACTATTGTTGCAATGACTTTACTATTATATATAGTAGAAAATGGATATCAAGGGGTTATAATGGCTCCGACAGAAATTCTTGCTACACAACATTATCTTTCTATAAAAAATGATTTTGAAAATTTAGGAGTGAGAACAGAACTTTTAACAGGAAGTGTAAAGGGAAAGAAAAAAGAGAAACTTCTTGAAGAAATAAAAAACGGAGAAGTAAAACTTATAATAGGTACTCACGCTCTTATTGAAGATAATGTAGAATTTAAAAATCTTGGGCTAATAGTTATAGATGAGCAACATCGTTTCGGTGTTGTCCAAAGAAAAAAATTAAGAGATAAGGGGATACTTTCAAATCTTTTGGTAATGAGTGCCACTCCGATTCCACGTTCTTTGGCTCTTAGTATTTATGGAGATTTAGATGTATCGATAATTGATGAGTTGCCACCGGGAAGAAAACCTATAAAAACTAAATGGATAAATAATGATGCAGATCTTCAAAAAGTATATAATTTTATTGCTAAAAAATTAAAAGATGGAAGACAAGCATATTTTATAGTGCCACTTATAGAAGATAGCGATAAAATCTCTGCAAAATCTGTGGAAGAATATAAATCTGAGATTGAAAATGTTTTTTCAGATAGAAAGATTGGTATTCTCCACGGAAAAATGAAAAATAGTGAAAAAGACCAAGTTATGCAAGATTTTAAAAATAAAAAAATAGATATACTTCTTTCAACAACTGTTGTAGAGGTAGGAGTAAACGTTCCTAATGCCTCAATAATTACAATTATAAATGCAGAGAGATTTGGACTCTCATCACTTCATCAACTTCGTGGAAGAGTAGGGAGAGGTGAACATCAGTCATATTGTTTTTTAATTTCTCACAGTGATAATGATAATACAAAAGCTCGTATGAGAATAATGGAAAAAACAAACGACGGATTTGAGATAGCTGAGGAAGATTTAAGGCTTAGAAAAGCTGGAGAGATATTTGGAACAAAACAGTCTGGACTTAGTGATTTAAAATTTATTGATATCACTCAAGATGTAAAAACTATAAAAATGGTAAAAGAAATCTGTATAGAGTATCTAAATAAAAATAATGGAATTATAGATAATGAGTATTTGCTTAGAGATATTCAAGATAAATTTAAAGAAACTATTTAAAAAACTTTTAAAAAATAAAAAAGTATGCTAAAATGAAGAGTACAATTTGAAAAATTTTAAGGAGGAAACGGGAGAATGAGATTTAGTAATTACTACATAAAAACTCTTAAAGAAACCCCAAAAGAAGCTGAAGTAGCAAGTCATAAACTACTTTTAAGAGCTGGAATGATTAAAAAAATGGCAAGTGGAGTTTATTCATACTTACCTATGGGTTATAGAACTTTGAGAAAAGTAGAAAACATAGTAAGAGAAGAGATGAATAGAGCAGGGGCTATTGAGTTATTTATGCCAGTTTTACTACCAGCTGAGATTTGGCAAGAATCTGGAAGATGGGACGTAATGGGAGCAGAAATGATAAGACTTAAGGATAGACACGAAAGAGATTTTGTCCTTGGGCCAACTCACGAAGAAGCTATAACAGATATCGTAAGAAATGATATTTTTTCTTATAAATCTTTACCAGTAAATTTATATCAAATCCAAACTAAATTTAGAGATGAAAGAAGACCTAGATTTGGACTTATGAGAGGAAGAGAATTTCTTATGAAAGACGCTTATTCTTTCTCAGTAGATAGAGCAGGACTTGATAAAGAATTTGACAATATGCAAGAAGCTTATTCAAAAATATTCACAAGATGTGGATTAGATTTTAGAATTGTTGACGCTGATTCAGGTGCAATTGGTGGAAGCGGTTCAAGAGAATTCCACGTTATGGCAAATTCTGGGGAAGATGAATTAATTTTCTGTGACCACTGTCATTATGGAGCAAACGTAGAAAAAGCCACTGATGTTATAACTTCTTTACCAAAAGAAGAATTAAAAGAGGCTGTTCTTGTAGATACACCAAATATTGCAAAAATAGAAGATGTTGTAGAAGCTCTTAATGTAGAAATAGAAAGAACAGTAAAAGCTATAATGTATAAAGATGTTGTTAACGACGCTCCTTATATGGTACTTATCAGAGGAGATATTGAAGTTAACGAAGTAAAAGTTAAAAACTTAATCAATACTATTGATATAGCTATGTTAACTGACGAAGAAATTGCAAAACTTGGACTTTTCAAAGGGTTCATCGGACCATATGGAATGGATTTAAAAGCTAAAGGAATAACAGTTATAGCTGACCCATCAGTTACAGAAATTCCTAACCACACAGCTGGAGGAAATAAACCAGATACTCACTACTTAAATGTAAACTATGGAAGAGATTATGAAGCTGATATAGTTGCTGATGTAAGAAGAGTTAAAGAGGGAGATACTTGCTCAATCTGTGGAAAACCATTAAGAGTTGCAAGAGGAATCGAATGTGGACATATCTTCAAACTTGGTAAAAAATATTCTGAAGCTATGCACGCTGTTGTATTAGATGAAAATGGAAAAGAAGTTGTTATGGAAATGGGTTGCTATGGAATTGGAATTTCAAGAACTATGGCAGCGGCAATAGAACAAAATAATGACGAAAACGGAATTATTTGGCCAACAGCTATCGCTCCATTTATAGTTGATGTTATTGCTACTAATATGAAAGATGAAGCTCAAGTTAAATTAGCTGAAGAATTATTAGAAGCTTTAGAATCAAATGGAATCGAAACAATCTACGATGATAGAAACGAAAGAGCAGGATTTAAATTTAAAGATGCTGACTTAATTGGATTCCCATTCAAAGTAGTTTGTGGTAAAAAATCTTCTGAAGGAATAGTTGAATTAAAAATAAGAAGAACTGGAGAAACTTTAGAAGTAGCAAAAGAAAATGTTGTAGAAACAGTAAAAGAATTAATGAAAAAATATTAATTTGTATTTGAAAGTTAATAAAAAATAAATTTTATGGGTTGTTGTGAATTTAAGATATAGATTGAAAGTTGCTTAAGTGATTTTTGTAGTTTATATTTGGGGAAATGCGACAGCCCTATTTTTTAGGAAAAGATAAAGAAAAAAGCTGTACAAACCAAGATGATTTGTAACAGCCTTTTTGTTGAGAGTTAGGGTATTATATTTTATTTATTTTCTTTATCAAGAGAGAATCCTGCAAATTTGTTAACGATTAATGCTAATGCTCCGTCACCAGTTACGTTACAAGCAGTACCGAAACTGTCTTGAGCTAGGTATAGAGCTATCATAAGAGATGATAATTCAGCGTTAAATCCAAGCATAGATTGGATAAGTCCAAGAGCAGCCATTACAGCTCCACCAGGAACTCCAGGTGCTGCAACCATTGTAACTCCAAGCATTAGGATAAATCCAAAGTAAGAACTAAATGAGAAATTCATTCCTTCTAACATCATTATTGCTAGAGAACAACTTGTTAAAGTAATTGTACTTCCTGATAAATGGATAGTAGCAAATAACGGAACTGTAAATTCAGCGATACCATCATTAGCCCCATTCTTTTTAGTTTGAGCTAAAGTTACAGGGATAGTTGCTGCTGATGATTGAGTTCCAACAGCTGTGAAATATGCTGGTAACATATTTCTTATTAAAGATATAGGATTTTTTCCATTTAGAGAACCAGCCACTGTGTATTGGAATAAAAGTATTAATATATGTAGAATGATAATTACTACGAAAACTTTTGCAAAAACAGCTATTATCATTTCAACTTTTCCAGCATAAGTCATATTTGCAAATATTCCAGAAATATGGAATGGTAAAAGAGGAATAATAACTGATTTTATTGTTCCTTCAACAATAAGTTGAAACTCGTCCATAAATTTTTTGACAGTATCTTCTTTTAAATAAGCAATTCCAAGTCCTAAAACGAATGCTAAAACTAGAGCTGTCATAACGTCCATTAAAGGAGCTATTTTTATATTAATAAGTGATTTTACTAAAGCTTCTTCAGGGTTAGTAGTATCGTGAAGGATAAAAGATCCAACATTTAAAAGTTTAGGAAAAATATTAGTATCTACAACATAAGCAAAACTACCAGCAATAATTGTAGAAACATAAGCTAAAACAGTAGATCCACCTAATAATTTACCAGCACTTTTTCCAAGATTTCCAATACCTGGAGCTACGAAACCAATAATGATAAGTGGAATAATAAATCCTAAAAAGCTACCGAAAATATTATTAAAAGTAGCTAATAACTCAACCACAAATAAAACTTTCATCTTTCCAATAGCGATACCTGCAAGAATACCTAATATTAATTTAGGCAGTAAACCAAATTTTTTCATAAAATCCCTCCCTTTGAATGTCCGTCATTCAAAAATGTTTGTATGCGTAGATGATACAACATTTGGGAGAAAAAAGCAAGCAAAATTTTTAAGGAGGATATATGATTGGTGGAAATACCTTGGGAATCAAGGATTATCTGTTAAAAGAATTAGAAAATTTTTTAGAAGAAAAGATAGAAAAAGGAAAATTTTTAAGTGAAGAGATATTTTTAAAGATAGTTGAGATAAGTCATAATATAAATAAAGAGATAAGTGTGGCTATAGATAGAAATGGAAAAATCATAGATATAAATATTGGAGATAGTGGAAGTGCCACTTTACCAAAAGTTACGTCAAAGGATAGAAAACTTTGTGGAGTGAGAATTATTCACACTCACCCTAGTGGAAATGCAAAATTATCAGATGTGGATATCTCAGCTCTTATTGAGTTAAAGCTTGATGCTATGTCAGCCATAGGAATTAATAAAGATGGAAGTATCAATGGAATTTCTATGGGATTTTGTAAAGTAGTTGATAATAATATTCTTCATGAAGAGTATATGTCAAGAAATCTTCATACAGTGGAGAATTATAATTTCTTGGCAAAAATCCAAGAGATTGAAAAAGAGTTAAGAAATAGAATTATAGATGAAGATTACAAAGAGTACGCAATCTTAGTTGGTAGAGAATCAGAGGAAAGCTTGGCTGAGTTAAAAGAACTTGCTAGTGCTTGTGATATAGAAACAGTGCATATTATGTTACAAAAAGGAAGTAAGATAGATAAAAGTTTTTATATCGGTAGCGGAAAAGTTATCGAACTTGCTAGAGCAAAACAAATAAGAGCAGCTAACCTTATAATTTTTGATGAGGAACTTTCAGGTATCCAAATAAGAAACCTTGAAGATAATATCGGTTGTAGAGTAATTGATAGAACATCTTTGATTTTGGAAATTTTTGCTAGAAGAGCTAGAACTAAAGAGGCGAAAATTCAAGTAAAACTTGCTGAGTTAAAATATAGAGGAACAAGACTTATAGGTTTTGGAACTGAACTTTCAAGAATTGGGGGAGGTCTTGGAAATAGAGGTCTTGGAGAAACAAAATTAGAGCTTGATAGAAGAAAAATAAAAGATGAGATAGCTAGTCTTAGAGATGAGCTTGAAAAAATAAAAAAAATAAGAGGAACACAAAGAGAGAGAAGAGAAAAATCTAATATGGGAAAAATCTCTTTGGTTGGATATACAAACGTTGGAAAATCTACTCTTAGAAACTTGATTGTAAAAAATTATTGTAAAGATAACTCTAATAAAACTGAAGATGTTTTTGCTGAAAATATGTTGTTCGCAACACTAGACACAACAGTTAGAGTTGTAGAGTTAAAAGATAAAAAAGAGGTAGCTGTAATAGATACAGTTGGATTTATAAGAAAACTACCTCACGATTTAGTTGAGGCTTTTAAATCAACACTTGAGGAAGTAATATTCTCAGATGTTTTAATCCACGTTGTAGATTCATCAAGTGAAAATCTATATAAAGAAATCTCTGTTGTAGAGGGAGTTTTAAAGGAACTTGGTTGTGATGATAAACCAACTATCTTAGCACTTAACAAAACTGATAAGGTAGAGAGTGAAAAACTTTTAGAGATAAAAGAAAAACTAGCTAATTATGAGATTGTTGAGATAAGTGCAAAGGAAAATATAAATATAGATACTTTACTTGAAAAAGCTATTGAAAAACTACCAGAAACACTAAAAAAAGTTGAATATTTGATTCCATATCAAGATACAGCAATCTCAGCTTATATCCATAACAACGCATCTGTGGTCAGTGAAGAGTATCAAGGAGAGGGAATTTATCTAGTAGCTATGGTAGATGAAAAGGTTTACAACAAATGCAAAAAATATGAAAAATAATCTATAAAATCTGCTTGAATAAATAAGAAAAATGTGATATAATCTCTAAAATCGTGAAAAAATAAGGGGAGGTATTGCAAAAGCGATGAAAAGATTTTATGAAAAAACTTTTAATATTTTCAATATAAAAAATCTTTTTACTTTTTTATTTTTTCAAAAAACCATTTATAATTATTTTAATATATCGGGAATAAGAGTTACATTTTAAATGTAATTTTTATTCCTTTTTTTATGAGGAAGGGGATAACTGTGAGAAATTTTATTTCAATGAAAGAATTTGACAGGGAAGAAATTTTAGAAATTTTGGAAAGAGCTAGAGAGTTGGAAGAAAATCCAAATCAAGATTTGATTAAAAACAAAATAGCTGCAACACTTTTTTTCGAACCATCTACAAGAACTAGATTATCTTTTACTTCAGCTTGTTTTAGAATAGGAGCGAAAGTTTTAGGATTTGATAGTCCAGATGCCACTTCACTAAAAAAAGGGGAAAGCCTAAGAGATACTATAAAAATGATAAATGGATATTCTGATATAGTTATTATGAGACATTTAAGAGATGGAGCAGCAAAATTTGCTGGAGATGTGTCAGATATTCCTGTTATAAATGCAGGAGACGGAGCTAACGAACATCCTAGCCAAACACTACTTGACCTTTATACAATAAAAAAAGAGTTTGGAACTTTAGACGGACACACAACAGCTTTTGTAGGGGATTTAAAATATGGAAGAACAGTTCACTCACTTGCAAAAGCATTATCAAAATTTGAATGTAAAAAATTCTACTTTGTAGCTCCAGATGAATTACAAATCACTCAAGAGATTTTAGATGAATTAGATGAAAAAGGGATTGAGTATGAATTAGTTAGCGACTACAAAGATATTTTAAAAGAAGTTGACGTACTTTATATGACAAGAATCCAAAGAGAGAGATTTGAAGTTCCAGAACTTTATGAAAAATTAAAAAATGTTTACATAATCTCAAAAGATACAATAGTTGGAAAATGTAAAGAGAATATGATAATACTTCACCCATTACCAAGAGTAAATGAAATAAATATAGATTTAGATGAAACTAAACATGCACTTTATTTCAAACAAGCTAAAAATGGTGTGCCTATTAGAGAAGCAATGATAGGAATAGCACTTGACAAACTTAAATTAAATTATAAAGATAAAGCAAAAAATGAAATAATTGTTTCAGAAAAACAAGTTTGCAATAATCATAATTGTATAACAAAATTTGAAGAAACTGACAATAAAATTGAAATAAAAAATGGTAAAAAATTCTGTTACTATTGTGGTAGAGAAATAAAAGATTAGGAGGGTATAGATGTTTTTAGAAGATTGCAAAGTCTTAGAAAATAGACAAGTTTTTGGTACTTATTATTTGATGAAATTAAAAGGTGAAAAATCAATAAATGTAGCTAGAGCAGGACAATTTTATATGCTACAATGTAAAGGACAAGGAACAATATTAAGAAGACCTATAAGTTTACATTACATTAACAAAAAAGATAACACTATTGAATTTTATTATGAAGTAAAAGGATTAGGAACTGTTGAGTTTAGTCAATTAAAAGAGGGAGATACATTAAATCTTCAAGGACCTTTAGGAAATGGATTTACTACTGATGTAACAGGAAAAACAATAGTAGTTGTTGGTGGAGGAATGGGAATCGCTCCTACAAAACTATTAATAGAAAGATTAAAAGAAAATGGAAATAAAGTAATATTTATCTGCGGAGGAAGAAGTCACGGAGCTGTGGCAATCCTTAAAAACATAGATACTGAGGGAGTTGAAACATATATAACTACTGACGACGGTTCTTGCGGAACAAAAGGAAATGTTACAATACCTCTAAGAGAAATTTTATCAAAAGGTGGAGTTGACGCAGTATATACTTGTGGACCTCACAAAATGTTAGAATTTGTTGGAAAAGTAGCTGGAGAATTTGGAGTTTACTGCGAAGTATCTTTAGAAGAAAGAATGGCTTGCGGAGTAAAAGCTTGTGTAGGTTGCTCAATTCTAACTAACGAGGGAATGAAAAAAGTTTGTCACGATGGACCAGTATTTGATAGCAAAATAATAATTGACATCAATCCAAAAAATCCATTACCTTGTGATTGTAATAAATAGGAGGAAAAAATGAATAGATTAAAAGTTAATTTTTTAGGAGTAGAATTTGACAATCCAATAGTTACATCATCTGGTTGCTTTGGATTTGGACTTGAATATAAAGATTATTTTGACCCAAATGAACTTGGAGGAATTACATTAAAAGGTTTAACACTAGAACCAAGAACAGGAAATATGGGACCAAGAATAGCTGAAACACCTTGTGGAATTTTAAACTGTGTTGGACTTGAAAACCCAGGGATTGAAGTTTTTGAAAAAGAAATCATACCAAAACTAAAAAAAGAGGGAGTTACAACAAGACTTATTGCTAACATAAACGGAAGTACAGTTGACCAATATGTTGAGATTGCAAAAAGAGTAAACGAAATTGAAGAGATAGATTTAGTAGAACTTAATATCTCTTGTCCAAACGTAAAAGATGGAGGAATGGCTTTTGGAGCAAATCCAGAAGTTGCTGGAAGAACTACAAGAGAGGTTAAAAAAGTTTTAACTAAAAAACCTCTAATTGTAAAACTTTCTCCAAATGTAACAAATATAGTTGAGATTGCAAAAATTGTTGAGGCTAATGGAGCTGACGCAATATCAATGATAAATACATTACTAGGAATGAGAATAGATATAAAAACTGGAAAACCAATCTTAGGAAATACTATGGGAGGAATGTCTGGACCAGCAGTAAAACCTATCGCAGTAAGAATGGTTTACCAAGTAGCTCAAAATGTAAATATTCCAATAATCGGAATGGGAGGAATTAATTCTTGGGAAGATGCTGTTGAGTTTATAATGGCAGGGGCAACAATGGTATCAATCGGAACTGGAATTTTCCCAAATCCTGTACTTCCAGTAGAGGTTAAAGTAGGACTTCAAAAATATGCTGAAGAAAACAATTTAGAAAATATTCAAGATATAAGAGGAATAGCTTTTAGAAAATAATAATAACAAAAAGTTTAAGGAGTGATAGAGATGATAAATGCAAAGGACAGATTAATAATAGCACTAGATTTCCCTACAATGGATAAAGCAGTAGAATTAGTAGAAAAATTAGGAGATACAGCATCTTTTTATAAAGTTGGTTTAGAATTATTCTTAAACTCAAAAGGAAAAATGGTAGAATACTTAGCCGAGAAAGGTAAAAAAATATTTTTAGATCTTAAATTCCACGATATACCAAATACAACAGCTATGGCATCAGTTTTCGCTGCAAAAGAAAATGTATTTATGTTTAACGTACACGCAACTGGTGGGAAAAAAATGATGTCTAAAGTTGTAGAAGAAGCTAAAAAAATAAATGAAAAATCACTTTTAATAGCTGTAACAATTCTTACAAGTTTATCAGAAGAGGAAGTAAAAGAAACTTTCTTAACTGAAGCGAGCATTAAAGAACTTGCTATGAACTTAGCAAGACTTACAAAAGAATCTGGAATGGACGGAGTAGTTTGCTCTCCTTGGGAAGCTAAATATATAAAAGAAGCTTTAGGAAAAGAATTTAGAACTGTATGTCCAGGTGTAAGACCAGCTTGGTCAGCAACTAACGACCAAACAAGAATAATGACTCCAAAAAATGCTATATTAAATGGTTGTGATTTCTTAGTAGTTGGAAGACCAATAACTAAAAATGAAGACCCAGTTAACGCTACAAAATTAGTTCTAGCAGAAATCGAAGAAGGACTAAAAGAAGGTGGTCTATGCTAATAAAAAACGGATTGGTAGAAGTTGACGGACAAATAAAATTTCAAGATATATTAATAGAAAATGAAAAAATAAAAGAGATAGCTGATGAAATAAATATCATCAGTGAAGAGGTAATAGACGCTCAAGGTGGATATATTTTACCAGGAGTTATCGACCCTCACGTTCATATGAGAGACCCGGGGCTAACTCATAAAGAAGATTTTGAAACTGGAAGTATGGCTTGTGCAAAAGGTGGAGTAACAACTTTTTTAGATATGCCAAATACAATTCCAAATACAATAACTGAAGAAGCTCTTCTTGATAAAAAAAGAGATGCTGTTGGCAGAAGTTATGTTGATTATGGATTCTATTTTGGTGGAAGTAAAAACGACAACTCTTTAGAAGTTGCTAAAGTAAAAGATATGACAGTGGCTACAAAAGTATTTATGAATGTTTCAACAGGAAATATGCTTGTAGAAGATGAAAAAATATTAGAAAATATTTTTAAATCTTCAAAACTTGTGGCAGTTCACGCTGAGGGAGAAATGGTAGCAAAAGCTATTGAGCTATCAGAAAAAACAAAAACTCCAGTATATCTTTGTCATTTATCAACAAAAGAAGAGATAGAAATGGTAAGAGAGGCTAAAGCAAAAGGTTTAGAAATTTATGCTGAGGTAACTCCACATCATCTATTCTTAAATCAAGAATATGTAGGAAGTGACAATCTTCTTAGAATGAAACCAGAACTTAAAACTAAAGAGGACAACGAAGCTCTTTGGGAAGGAATAGTTGACGGAACTGTTGATACAATAGGAACAGACCACGCTCCTCACACTTTAGCTGAAAAAACAGAAAAATTAACTTTTGGAATACCAGGAGTTCAATTTTCTTTAGAAATGATGTTAAAAGCTGTAAAAGGAGAAAGAATAACTTTAGAAAAACTTAAAGAAATTATGTGTGAAAATCCAGCTAAAATATTTGGAATAAAAAATAAAGGAAAATTAGAAGTTGGATATGACGCTGATATAGTTATCGTTGATATGAAAAATGAAGAAAAAATAACTAATGAAGAAGTAGTTTCAAAATGCGGTTGGACACCTTATAACGGAAGAACTAGAGGTGGAAAAGTTATGGCTACTTTAGTTAGAGGAAATGTAGTTTACAACGAAAGAAGAATTAAAAAATTTATAAATAATAAAATTGGTAAGGAAGTGATGTAAAAGATGGATAGAGCAAGAGGAGTGGCACATTCATTATTATCAGTAGGAGCTGTAAAATTAAACGTAGGACAACCATTTACATTTGTATCTGGAATAAAAAGTCCAATATACTGTGACAACAGAAAAATGATAGGATATCCAGAAGAAAGAAAAGTAGTAGTTGATGGATTCGTTGAAGTTTTAAAAGATAAAGAATTTGATGTAGTAGCTGGAACTGCAACAGCTGGAATCCCTTGGGCTGGATTTATAGCGGAAAGATTAAACGTACCAATGGCTTACATTCGTTCTGAGAAAAAAGACCACGGAGCTGGAAGACAAATCGAAGGAGCAGACTTTGAAGGGAAAAAAGTTATCGTTATAGAAGACTTAATCTCTACTGGTGGAAGTTCTATAAAAGCTGTTGAGGCAGCTAAAGCAGCTGGAGCTACTGAAGTTGAAGTTGTAGCAATATTCTCATATCAATTTACAAAAGCTGAAGAAAACTTTAAAAATGCAGGAGTTAAGTTAACTAACCTTTCTGATTTCACAACATTAATCGGACTTGCAACAGAACAAAACTATTTAAACAAAGAAGAACAAGAAATCGCTTTAAAATGGAATAAATCTCCTAACACTTGGGGAGTTTAATTTTTTAGAAATTAAATAGAATGAAAAAGGCAGCTAGATTATTAGTTGTCTTTTTTCTTTTTTTGAGAGTTTTTAATTTTATTGTAAAAATCTATTGTCTATGTTAGAATAAAATGATTGATAAAATTAGGAGGGCGAAATTTAAAATGAGAGATTTTTTGACAAATAGGGTATTGATGGTTAGACCAATAGCTTTTACATATAATGAGGAAACAGGAGCAGATAATCTTTATCAAAAAAATGACAATCAAGATAGAAAAATTCTTGAGGAGAAAGCTGAAAAAGAGTTTGATACTTTAGTGGAAAAGCTTAGGAGTGAAAGTATAGAAGTTTTGGTTATCCAAGATAGTTTAACACCACATACACCAGATAGTATTTTTCCAAATAACTGGTTTAGCACACACGAAGACAATAAGGTTGTGTTGTATCCAATGTATGCTGAAAATAGAAGACTTGAGAGAACTGATAAAATTTTTGATTTTGTAAAAGATAAAAATCAAATAGAAAAAATAAATTTTACAAAATACGAAAATGATGGAAAATTTTTAGAGGGTACTGGTAGTATGTGTCTTGATAGAAAAAATAAAATAGCTTATGCCAATATCTCTAAAAGAACAGATAAAGAGCTATTTGAGAAATTTTGTGAAAAGTTGGGATATAAAGGGATTAGCTTTTCTGGAAGTCAAGTAGTAAACGGTGTAAAGGCTCCAATCTATCATACAAATGTTATGTTAACTATTGGAGAGGAGTATGTAATAATCTATCTGTCAGCTATTGAAGATGAAAAAGAGAGAGAAATAGTTAAAAATTCTCTTATAAATTCAGGTAAAAAAATAATAGAGATTTCTGGAGAACAAACAAAAAATTTCTTGGGAAATGCAATAGAGCTTAGAAAAAAAGATGGTTCTAAAATTCTTGTAATGTCAAAAACTGCTTATGACTCTTTAAATGATGAGCAAAAAAATATTATAGAAGAAAGTGCTAAAATAGTTTACTCAGATATTCCAACTATAGAAAACTATGGCGGAGGTTCTGTTAGATGTATGATAGCTGAGTTTTTCTTAGATTAAAAAGGAGAAAAGATGTTTTATATAATCAAAGTAATATCACTTTTGATATTTTCACCACTTTTATTTGTTGTTGGGTTTTTATTTTTTGGAAAAATTTTATATAGAAACGGAAAGAAAATCATAGGAAGATTAGCCTATGTTTTTGGAGTGGTTTTATTCTTACTTTCTTGTGAATTTTCAACAGATTTTTTAACAGTGGCTTTAGAAAATAACTATAAAATTAGTACAGAAAAAGAGATAGATAGTAGTGATGTATATATTTTACTTGGTGGAGGAATAAAAAGTCATACTTTAGTTGGAAATATTCCTAATAATAGTGTGATGGTAAGATTGATGACAACAGCTAAATTATATCATCAAAATCCTAAACCTATCATTATAACTGGGGGAATGGTATTAGATAAAACAGTTAGTGAAAGTTCGGTTTATAAGAAAGATTTAGTGGCAGTAGGTATTACAGAAGAGGATATAATTTTGGAAGAGAGAAGTAGAAATACAAAGGAAAATGCAATTTATACCAAAGAAATAATGAGAGAGAAAAATTATAATAGAGGGATAATTGTAACTTCTGCTACCCATATGACTAGAAGTATGAAAGTATTTGAAGAAGAGGGATTTGAGTTTTATCCTATTCCTTGTGGATTTGTTGGACAGACTGAGATAGTTAGCATTCAAAATTTTATCCCAAACTACACAACTTTAAAAAATACTTTTGCTGTGTTATGGGAATATTTTGGAATGATTTATTATAAGATTAGATATTGATAAAGAAGGCTACCTTGAAAGGTAGCCTTTTATAATTTCTATTTTCTGATTAATTCTACAAGAAGTTTAGTAGTATTTACTAAGTTATCAATAGTGATTTGTTCGTTAACTGTGTGAACTTTATCCATTCCACAACCAAGGTTAACAGCTAAAACTCCTTTTTCAACCATATTGTTAACGTCACTTCCTCCTCCACTTACAGCAAGTTCTGGAGTAAGACCAGCAGCTACACAAGCAGCTTTTAAGTCTTTTATGAAAGCGTCGTCTTCTGTATATTTATATCCAGAGTAAGAGTGAGTTAATTCTCCCTCGAATGTTCCACCAAATTTTTCACAAGCATCTTGGATACATTTCATCATATGTTCTCCTTGAGCTTTTAATTTAGCATTATCTCTACTACGAGCCTCTCCAAATATAGTAACTTTTTCAGGAACAATGTTAGTAGCATAGTTAGCTGTAATAGTTCCGATGTTTGCAGTAGTTTCTTCATCAATACGAAGAAGTTTCATATTAGAAATAGCGTGAGCAGCTATTTGGATAGCACTGATACCTTTTTCAGGAGCAACACCAGCATGAGCACCTTTTCCGATGAAAGTTCCAGTTAATTTTAATTGTCCTGGAGCAGCAGCTATTATTTTTCCAGCATCTCCACCACTGTCAAGAACAACTCCTTTTTTAGCAGTTATTCTAGAGTAGTCAAGATTTTGAGAACCTTTTAATCCTATTTCTTCAGCTATAGTAAATACAGCCTCGATAGGTGGGTGGTTGATACCATTTTCTTTAGCATAACGTAAAGCCTCAAGTATACAAACTATTCCCGATTTATCGTCAGAACCTAAAACTGTAGTTCCGTCAGTTTTTATTATATTTCCCTCAATGATAGGTTTAATTCCTTTTCCAGGTTTAACAGTGTCCATATGAGCAGACATAAGGATTGGCTCTAAGCTAGAGTCTCCAGCAAGTTTACAATATAGGTTTCCTACATTTCCCCCTATAACTTCTCCAGCATTGTCAAAAGATACTTCTGCTCCAAGAGCTTTAAAATCTTCAGCTACTTTTAGGGCGAAATCTTTTTCTTCTAAACTTTCACTGTCTATTTGTACATAAGTTAGAAAAGTATTTACAAGTCTTTCTTGATTTATCATCAGATCACTCCTTTTTATTAGTTTATACCAACTATATTATATTATAAAATGTTAATAAAATAAAGTATTTTTTGAAAAAAATGTATTAATATTAATCAAAAAACTAAAAAATTATTGAACTGTTGCAGTAAAATTAGCTAAAATTTTCTCCCATAACCCTTGGTCTTTAAGGATTTTTTCTAAGATTTCACGGACAGCTCCGTTACCTCCAGCCTTAGAAGATACAAAGTCAGAGATTTCTATAATCTCAGCTACAGAATCACTTGGACAAGCTGAAAATCCACAAAGTTTCATTGGTTTTAAATCTATTAAATCATCGCCTATATAGGCAGTCTCTTCATAGGTTATACTGTATTTTTCAAGGATTTTTTCCAAATCTTTTATCTTGTCACGACTTCCTTGTACAATATCAGTGATACCAAGTTCTGTCCCTCTTCTTTCTACTATTTTAGAAGTTTTACCAGTGATTATGGCAAATTTTATCCCAGCTTTTATACTTTGAGAGATAGCAAGACCGTCTTTTACATCAAAGGCTTTCATCTCATTCCCAAAGTTATCAATATATAGTTTTCCGTCAGTTAAAGTTCCGTCTACATCAAGAACTACTAATTTTATCATAACGACCTCCTTAGTTTTAAATCTATTTTATTATACCATATTTTTTAAGGTAAAATTTATTAAAGTTTTATTACTAAAAAGTGAGATTTGTGGTATAATTAATATTATTTAAAAAATAAAAGGTGAATCAGTGAAAGTAGAAAATAATAGTATTTATTATGAAAAAAATCAAGTTGATAAAGAACTTAATTTGGAAAGATTGACTGTTGAGATAAAATCAAAAAGAAGATATATATTTTTCTTGGTTGGAACTTTGATGGTTATATCTTTGATTAATTTATATAGTGTATCTGACTATGAGGGAAAACTTTTTAGTCTGCCAATGACTCTGCTTTTTATGTTTGTTGGGTCTACTGTTGGTTTTTTTGTAAGTACACTAGATTATCGAAAGTTTAATAAAACTCTGTTTTTTAGATTTATATATTTTGGCTCTCTAGGTCTTTTGGCTTTTATGGTAATAGCTGGAAGATTTTTTAATGGGCTAGGGATAGTCCGTGAGATAAATGGTGCTTATGGTTGGATAAGAATTGGAGGATTAGGGATACAGCCAGCTGAGATATTAAAACTTGCTTTTATAATTCTTCTCGCTATGGTTTTAGCCAAAGCAGAAACTTTAAAAGAAGGTGTTTGGGTAAGAATAAGAAATAGCTCTGTTGTGTTAATTCCCTTTATACTTCTTATTATTTTCCAAAATGACTTAGGGACAGCAATACATTATATGGCTATCTATATGATTTTGCTTTTCTTTACAAATATAAAATTAAAAGTGGTGTTCTCTGTCATTGGAGGTTTTGGAGCTTTAGGTTTTGGACTTCTTACTTTTATTTACAAGTATGGAGAAAAAATTGGCGGAGGATACAAAGCAAGAAGAATAATAATGTATGTTGACGGAATAATAAACGACGGATATACAGGAAATATTGATATAGGTTATCAAGTGGCACAATCACTTTTGGCTTTTGGAAACGGTGGACTTTTTGGAGTGGGATATGGTAACGGAGTACAAAAGTTTAGCTACTTACCAGAGATTCATACAGACTTTATAATGGCGTTATTTGGAGAGGAGTTTGGACTTTTTGGAGTTATGCTTATTGTGGCTATGTACCTTATTCTTTATAATATATCAATGAATATAGCTATGACTTCAAAGGATTATTTTGGAAAATATCTAGTAGTAGGTGTAGCAGGAATGATAATAACACAAGTCCTTATAAATCTTTTTGTAGCAGTGGGACTTTTACCAGTTTTTGGAATACCTATGCCACTTTTTAGTTATGGTGGTAGTTCAATAATAACTATACTAACTGGAATCGGAATAGTACTGAGTGTAAATAATTATACAGCCTCTAAATAATTGACAAAAGTGAAAATAAACTGTATAATTATTTCATTGAGATTGGAGGAAAAATAGAAAATGGAAATGAAAGATATAATAACAAAAGTAAATTATTTTTCAAAGCTTTCTAAAGAAAGAGAACTTACAGTGGAAGAGAAAGCAGAGAGAGAAAAATATAGAAAACTTTATTTAGAAAAATTTAGAGCTCAAGTAAGAGGACATTTAGATAGTATAAAAATTGTAGACAGTAAAGATAAATTAAATTAGGGGGCAAGATGAAAGTAACAGTTAGAGAACTTTACAGAAAAGAAAAAGAACTACTAGGAAAAGAGATTGAAATTTCTGGTTGGGTAAGAAAGTTAAGAGACCAAAAGAATTTCGGATTTATAGAAGTAAATGATGGTTCTTTCTTTAAAGGAATACAAGTAGTATATGGAGCAGAATTAGAAAACTTTGAAGAAATATCTCACTTATCTATCTCTTCATCAATAAGAGTTTGTGGAGTATTTAAAGAATCTGAAGGAAAAGGACAATCATCTGAGATTGTTGCAACAAAAATAGATGTTATCCAAAAAGCAAGCTTAGATTATCCACTACAAAACAAAAGACAAACATTTGAATATCTAAGAGATATTGCACACTTAAGACCAAGAACAAATACTTTCTCAGCAGTATTTAGAGTAAGATCAGTTCTAGCTTATGCAATACATAAATTTTTCCAAGAACAAAACTTCATATATGTGCATACTCCAATTATAACTTCTTCTGACTGTGAGGGAGCTGGAGAAATGTTTAGAGTTACAACTTTAGACCTTAACAAACTTCCTAAAAAAGAAGATGGAAAAGTTGATGACTCAAAAGACTTCTTTGGAAAAACAACTAGCTTAACAGTTAGTGGACAATTAAATGCTGAAACTTATTGTTCAGCATTTAGAAATATCTATACATTTGGACCAACATTCAGAGCTGAAAACTCTAATACATCAAGACACGCTGCTGAATTCTGGATGATAGAACCTGAAATCGCTTTTGCTGACTTAACAGCTAATATGGATTTAGCTGAAGCTATGGTAAAATATATCATAAAATATGTAATGGACAACTGTCCTGAAGAAATCGCTTTCTTTAACCAATTTATAGAAAAAGGTTTAATCGACAAATTAAACAACGTATTAAACAACGAATTTGCAAGAGTAACTTATACAGAGGCAATAGATATATTACTAGCATCTGGACAAAAATTCGACTATCCAGTTAAATGGGGAATCGACTTACAAAGTGAACACGAAAGATTCTTAGCAGAAAAACACTTTGGAAAACCAGTATTCTTAGTAGATTATCCAAAAGAAATAAAAGCATTCTATATGAAACTTAACGAAGATGGAAAAACTGTAAGAGCTATGGACTTATTAGCACCAGGAATCGGAGAAATCATCGGAGGTTCTCAAAGAGAAGACGACGTTGAAATCCTAGAAAGAAAAATGGACGAATGTGGACTTAGCAAAGAGGATTACAAATTCTATCTTGACTTAAGAAGATTTGGAAGTTTCCCTCACTCTGGATATGGTTTAGGATTTGAAAGAATGATGATGTACATTACAGGTATGACAAATATCCGTGACGTAATCCCATTCCCAAGAACTCCAGGTAATGCTGAATTCTAATAAAAATTAAAAATATTTTGAAAGGAGATAAAATTATGTTAAAACTTGTAATAAGTGGGCTATTCTTTTGTCTCCTTTTTTATTTATATAAAACAAGGGACGAAGTAGCTGAAAAAAGACTAAAGAGAAAATTGGCTCGTGTAAAGGGCTATGAAGAGATAACCTGTGTAAAAGAGTATAAAAAACACGTAAAAAATTATTCTCTTACAAAACAAGATAATAGAATGAAGATAGAAGAGAGATTTTTAAAATCTCCCCACGTGAAAGAAAAAATGCGTTATCTCCTTATAACTCCAATAGATGAAAGTTTGGAAAACCTACCAGTCCTTATACTTTTCCACGGTATAAGAGATTATTCTGAGGACTGGATAACAAGGGGACATTTGCTAGAAAATTATCTGGAGCTTATTGATAAAAAAATCATAAAACCTATGATATTTGTGGTGGCTGACTCTGGTTTTGATAGACAAAGCTGGTATAGTAATTTCTATAAAGATAAAGACCATAAATATGAAAACTATATTACAGACACACTATATAATGAAGTAAAGAAAATATCTCCTAATGGAAAGATTGGTATAGCTGGATTTTCAATGGGAGGTTACGCAGCTCTAAAGATAGGACTTAAATATATAGAAAAATTTGATGTGATTGGAAGTTTTTCTGGGGCTGTAAGTATTATAAGAATGAGCCTTAATAGACGTGTCTTAAGACTTATGAGATACTTGTATATTCCTAGATTTTTATTTAAAAAAAATCAGGATAAAATAAATTTCTTAAGAATCTTTAGCCCTTGGGGTTGGAGAATATTAAAACAAGACCCTTATACAATTATAAAAAGAATGAACCCTGAGAAATTTGTGGGGAAATATATCTATATAAGTGTTGGGGAAGAGGATAAAGAACCATATCTTATGTTACAACAGTGGACTGATATTGTTGGAAGACTAAAAAGATACAAGGTTGATTTTAAGGGATATATCTATAAAAACGAGTATCATACTTGGGAATATATATCTAAAGATATTGGAACTTTCTTAAGATATTTTAGTGATAAAGTGAACTAAAAAGAGGTCAAAATGAAAAAAATAGTTTTATTTGTTGTAGTTTCTCTGATGTTTTCCTCTTGTACTGTGATGAGATATTATGAGCAATATGAATTTTTGATAAAATATGATGAGCTTGTAAGAGATTTTAATAAAACTTTGGAAGAACCTATGACAAAGAGAGATTTGAAAAAGTTGGACAAGAGATTTGTTATCTTTGAAAGACAACTTTATGAGAGAAATGAAAATTATAAAAGGCTTGATAAAAATATTGTAGATAGATATTCTAAAGAGATAAGATACTATCGTGGAATTATAAATGATTTGAAAGATTAAGGAGATGTTATGAATATATTAATGGCTCTTTCTCAACTGGAAGTAACAGGGGCTGAGGTTTACGGTGTAACTTTGGCTGATGAGCTTATAAAAAGAGGAAACAAAGTATATATTGTTTCGGATACTTTGACAAAACCAACTGATGCTGAGTATTTTAAAATAGAATTTAATAAGAGAAGTCTTGGGCAAAGAGTAGACCAAGTAAAAAAACTTTTGAAAATTATAAGAGAAAAAGATATTCAAGTGGTACACGCCCACTCTAGAGCATCTTCTTGGAGTTCCGCAATAGCTTGTAAAATAGCTGGTATCCCTCTTGTAACTACTACTCACGGTAGACAACCGATACATTTTAGTAGAAAAGTTATAAAAGGTTTTGGGGATTTTGGGATAACTGTCTGCGAAAATATATATAATCAGCTTGTGGAATGTCTAGGAGTTAAAGAGGATAAACTTTGTGTATTGAGAAATCCTGTGGGCTTAGAAGAATATAGTTTTTCTAATATGCCAAAAAATAATAAAAAAGTAATATCAATCATAGGTAGACTATCTGGACCTAAAGGTGATGTATGCTATGACTTACTTGAAAAAATCTGTGTTGATGATAGTTATACAGTACAAGTAATTGGTGGTAAAGAGATACCTGAAAGTTTTAAAAAATTTGAAAATAAAGTTAATTTCTTGGGATATGTAAATAATGTACCTGAGGAGATAAAAAAATCAGATTTAATAATCGGTGCTGGTAGAGTGGCTATCGAGGGGATTTTATCTGGAAGACCTGTTATAGCTGTGGGAGAACAAGAATATCTTGGGCTTGTAACAAGGGAGAGTATAAAAAAATCTCTTGCTAGTAACTTTGGGGACGTTAATCCTAAAGCAAAAGGTGTAGATGTAAGCGGTGTTTTAAAAGATATAGAAAAATCTTTTGAAATGGAAGAGAGAGAACTTTTAGAACTAAGAAGAATAATCGAAGAAAACTTTTCTTTTGATAAGATAATAGACGAGATTGAAAAGATATATGCAAGACAATATGTACTAAAGAAAAAATATGATATTCCTGTTATTATGTATCATAGAATCATAAGAGAAAATGATGTAAAAGGTGTCCACGGAATCTATGTGTTGGATAAAGTTTTTGATGAACAGATGAAATATCTAAAAGAGAGTGGTTATCAAACTATAACTTTTGAAGATATTAAAAATGGAAAATGGAGAGATAGATTTAATAAGGGGAATAAATGGATAATGATAACTTTTGATGATGGTTATACAGATAACTATGAGGTGGCTTTCCCTATCCTTAAAAAATATGGATTTAAGGCAACTATCTATCTTTTAGGAGAGGTAAAATATAATAAGTGGGACGTTGATGTAAAAGAAAATCCTGAAGAGAGATTTGAACTTATGAGTGATAGACAAATTCTTGAGATGCAGGATTATGGAATAGAGTTTGGGGGACATACTCTAACTCACCCTAAATTAGCTGAGCTTGAGATTTCAGATGCTAGACGTGAGATACTAGAATCAAAAGATATTTTAGATAAAAAGCTTGGAAGAAATATGAATGTCTTTGCTTATCCTTATGGAAGTCTTAATGAAGATGTAAAATCTGTTGTAAAAGAGGCTGGTTATCAGTTTGCTGTGGCAACAGATAGCGGAAGTTTATCTTTTTCTGAGGATTTATTCCAAATAAGAAGAATAGCTATCTTCCCTAAAAATAATATGTTTAGCTTTAAGAGAAAGGTTAGCGGAAAATATAATTTCGTTAAGATAAAGAGAGAGAAGAGAAAGAAATAAAAATTTAGGAGCTATTAAAAATTGATGATTTTTAATCATTAATTTCTCAGCTCCTTTTTCTATTTATTATTTAGTAGTAGGTAAAGTTTTTCTATACTCAAAGCATCTCTTCATATTATTAGTTCTAAACTCTGCTTTTTTAAGAGCAATCTCCTCATTTAATTTTTGTACCTTTGTCCAGTCTGGAGTATCTTTTAAAAGTTCCTTTCTAATATCAAGTCTTTTTTCATCAAACTCTATCCTTGTCTTTTCAACCTCTGGATTTACTCTAAACTCTCTTTTTTCACTTGTTCTATAATATTCACATTGTTGGTGGTGTCTTCCAACCTCTCTATGATGATACCCTTTTCCAAAAGCTGTAATTCCCACAACTACCATTAAACTACCTATTAAAAATTTTTTCATATAATCCTCCTTTTTACTTTTCTTACAGAGATTATATATTTTAATTGTTACCTCAATATGTCAAAAGAAAAAATAAATCTGTCGTTTTCTATAACTATATTATAATTTGCCTTATGCAAATCCAAAATCTTTTTTATAAGGGAAAGCCCCAATCCACTACCCTCGATATTTAGTTCTGTGGCATTTTTTCCTCTAAAGAAAGGCTCAAAAAGTTTTTCCCTGTCCACTTCCTCAATATAGATAGGATTTTCAAAAAATATCTTACCCTCCTTAGAATAAACCTTTATCAAAGAGTTTTCAGGGGAATATTTAAGGGCATTTTGCACCAGATTATCAACTGCAATCCTAAATAATTTTTTATTGACTTTAATAGACATATCTTTTAAATCGATTTCCCAAGTCAAATCTTTTTTTAGTTCCAAAAATTCAAATTTTTCCATACTCTCTTTTAATAAATCTTTAAGGTTAAACTCCTCCTTTTCAAGATTAAAATTGGAAGAAAGTTTAGAAAGTAAAAGCAAATCCTTAACAAGAGTGTCCATATACTTGCTTTCTTTTAAGATAACCTTATGATAATTTCTCTCGCTCCCCCTGTTTAACCTGTCCCCCATAAGAAGTTGAGCGTGGGTATTAATAACAGCAATAGGGGTTTTAAGTTCGTGGGAGGCATTGGACACAAAAGTATTTAGATTTTCCATAGAACTTTTGATATTATCTGCCATTGTATTTATATTTTGGCTAAGTTCCATAAGCTCATCACTGGTTTTTATAGAAGATTTTTCAGAGAAATCAAGCCTAGATATTTTCTGAGCCACCCTATTAAGAGATTTGATATTATTCGTTATTCTTTTAGTAAAAATCCTTGATATAACAATACTTACAACCATTGCTATAATAAAAGTTATAAGGTTTAGAAGATAGACCTCGTGTCTATGGCTACTCATAACCGATAGAGAAGTGGTGATTACAAGGAGATTTTTTCCTCCAATCACCTCTTTATATGCCAAAAGAGTTATATTATTATTCTGTAGAGAGATAATATGAAACCCCTCATCAAGATTTTCATAACGATTTTTATACCTTTTATGGTGGAGAGCCTTTTGTGGCTGTAAATTCCCAAGATAGATATTTATCCCCTTGCTATCTCTTATATTATCGATATATTCCTCAAGTAAAGTAGAATCATTGGGATTTTTCATAAGGTTTTTGGTCTGGATAGAAGTTGCAAGTATCTCCCTTTTTATCCTTTTTATATAGAAAGAATCAGCAAAAAATATACTTAGGACATAGCTTACAAGAACAGTAAATATAATTAAAAATATGGAAAAAATCGAAATTTTTCTAAAAAGATTAATTTTTATTTTCATCTAATTGATATCCCATTCCTCTCACAGTCTTCAAAAGATAGCTGTAATCCCCAAGTTTTTTACGTATTCTTCTGACCAAAGTGTCCACCACCCTATCGTCCCCCTCAAAGTCAAAGCCCCACACCTCGTTAAGAAGTTTTTCACGAGAAAAGATAAGCCCTTTGTTTTTAAACATAAACTCAAGAAACTGTATCTCACGTCTAGTAAGCTCTATAGCCTCACCATTGATGTTAAGCTCTCCTTTTTTACAGTCAAATAAAAGATTTTCAAATCTATAACTATTGTTTCCCTCCATTTTTAAGAGCTTTTTTATCTTTAAAGTCAGAATTTTTAAGTTAAAGGGTTTTGTAATATAGTCATCTGCTCCAAGCTTTAAACCTTTGTATTCGTCAATATCCGAGTCCCTAGCTGTCATAATTATTATTGGTATCTCAGATATTTTTCTAATCTCACTACATATATCCCAACCTATGATTTTAGGAAGATTTATATCTAGTAAAACTATATCAGGGGAAACATCATAAAACTTTCTAAGCCCCTCTTCTCCATCAAATGCTTTCACTACACTAAACTCATCACAAAGAGTATCATAAAGTACACTTGCTAGATTTTTTTCATCTTCTATGATTAAAATTTTCTTTAACATTTTTCACCTCAAATAAATTATAGCATATTACTTAGATAAAAAATTAGTTTATATTGTCTAAATAAAAGTTTGTCTTTTATATGTGGCAAAACTTTTCAAAAATTAGTATTTTGTCTTTTATAAGTTGCAAAACTTTTAAAAATTGAGTAGTTTATCTTTTATAAGTTGCAAAACTTTTAAAAATTGAGTAGTTTGTCTTTTATAAGTTGCAAAACTTTTAAAAAAATGATAAGATTATTACATAGAGAGGTGGTTTTATGATAAAAAGAGAGTTATATTTAAAACAGATTAGAAATTTTATAGATAAACCTATTATAAAAGTTATCACAGGAATGAGAAGAAGTGGAAAATCAATGATATTAAAATTAATATCGGAGGAGCTTTTAGAAAAGGGAGTAAGTCCTCAAAATATTATATATATAAACTTTGAATCTTTGATGTTTGACGATTTAACAGAATTTAGGGCTTTATATAGATATATAATAGAAAAATCTCAGAACTTAAAAGGAAAAATATATATTCTTTTAGATGAAATTCAAGAGGTACAACATTGGGAAAAAGCTATAAACTCATTTATGGTGGATTTAGATTGTGATATTTATATTACAGGTTCAAATGCCAACCTTTTGTCATCGGAGTTAGCTACATATATTGCAGGAAGATATATAGAGATAAAAATCTATCCTCTTTCTTTTGCTGAGTATATAGATTTTGCTAAAAAACAAAATCCTCAGAAAATTTTAACAAAAGAGGAGTATTTTGAAGAATATCTTCAATTTGGAGGATTGCCGGGAATACATAATTTTAACTATGATAAGAATAATATTTATCAATATTTAGCTGATATTTACAACTCTATTCTTTTAAAAGATGTAATTGCTAAAAATAATATAAGAGATGTTGACCTTTTAGAAAGAATTGTTTTATACGCTTTTGACAATATAGGAAATACTTTTTCGGCTAAAAATGTTTCTGATTTCTTAAAAAGTCAAGGAAGAAAATTGAGTAGAGAAACAGTGTATAATTATTTAAAAGCTTTAGAAAATGCCTATATACTTTCAAGAGTACAAAGATATGATATAAAAGGAAAGTCTATTCTTGAAACAATGGAGAAATTTTATCTAATGGATTTAGGATTTCGTCATACAAAACTTGGTTATAGGTCAAATGATATAGCAGGATATTTGGAAAATATTATTTATTTGGAACTTCTTAGAAGAAAATATACAGTAAATATAGGAAAATTACAAACAAAAGAGATTGACTTTATAGGTAGTTTCCAAGAAAAAAAATTATATGTTCAAGTAACTTATCTATTATCATCTCCAGAGACTATCGAAAGGGAGTTTTCTCCTTTAAAAAATATAGAGGATAACTATCCAAAATATGTACTGTCTATGGATAATTTAAAAGAGGATAATATAGAGGGAATAATAAGAAAAAAAATAATAGATTTTTTATTAGAGAAAAATTTATAAAAAAGAGGCTATTGCAAATAAAACGCAATAGCCTTTAGTATTAGTTTTTCTTTTCAAAAACAATCTCTATAGGAGAACCCTCAAATCCAAAAGATTCTCTTAATTTATTCTCTATATATCTAGCATAAGAGAAGTGCATAAGTTCTGGATAGTTACAGAATAAAACAAATCTTGGTGGTGCAGTACCGATTTGTGTAGCGTAGTTGATTTTTGTAACTCTTCCTTTTCTTGTTGGTGGTGGGTTCATAATAACTGCCTCATTGATAACAGTATTAAGAAGTCCGGTAGAAATAGTTCTTATATATTCTCCGTAGATTTGGTCAGCTATACCGAAAAGATTTATAGTTCTTTGTCCAGTAAGAGCAGATATAAATTCAATAGGAGCATAAGAAAGGAATGGAAGTTCCGCAAGTAGAGCCTCTCTCATCTCTTTCATAGTATCTTTTGATTTTTCCACTAAGTCCCATTTATTTACAACTATAACTATAGGTTTTTTCTCTTCGTGAGCAATACCAGCTATTCTCTTATCTTGTTCAGTTAGCCCCTCTTTACCGTCAAATAATAGGAAACATACATCAGCTCTTTTTATAGCTTTTAAAGCTTTAAGAACAGAGTAATATTCTAGTGATTCTTCAACTTTAGATTTTCTTCTTATTCCAGCAGTGTCGATAAGTACATATTTATTATCTTGGAACATAACAGGAGTGTCGATAGCATCTCTAGTAGTTCCAGCTATATTACTTACGATAGCTCTATTTTTTCCACAAAGTTTATTTACTAAAGAAGATTTTCCAGCATTTGGTTTTCCAATGATAGCGATTTTTAAACCGTCCTCTTCCTCTTCTGGAAGTTCAACAGAGTTTATTTTTTCAACTACAAGGTCTAGCATATCCCCAAGGTTTATCTTATGTTCTCCAGATATTCCGATAAGGTCTTCAAATCCTAAAGCCCAGAAGTCTATAAGGTCATCTTGTTGTTCCATAAAGTTATCGATTTTGTTTACACAAAGGATAACAGGTTTTGTTTTCTTTCTAAGGTAGTAAGCTACTTCCTCATCAAGAGCTGTAAGTCCAGCTTTTCCATCAACAACAAAGATTATAACGTCAGCCTCAGTTACAGCAACCTCAGCTTGTTCTTTTATCTTTGTCATCATAAAATCATTATTTCTAGGTTCTAGTCCACCTGTGTCAACTAAAACAAATTCTCTTCCGTTCCATTCAGTATCTCTGTAAAGTCTATCTCTTGTAACACCAGGTTGGTCATCAACGATAGCCACTCTATCTCCAACAAGTTTATTGAAAAGAGTTGATTTTCCAACGTTAGGTCTTCCAATAATAGCAACGATTGGTTTCATTATTTCCTCCTTTAAAAAATTAGAAATTTATAAAAATTTAGCTATTTATCTATGTTAAAGGGTTCAGGATTTAACAAGATAAAATTCTAAAATTATTTAACAATTAAAGATTATACTAAAATAAATCTATAAAAGAAAATTTTAAGAATTACGGAAATTACTGAAAGAAATTAGAGTAACAAGGATTTATCGAACGCTAAAAATCACAACTGTTTGAGCGTAGCGAGTTTTGTGATTTTAGAGAGATAAACCGTAGTTAATCAATTTCTAGAAGTCTGGAGTAATTCTTAATTTTCTTTATTAAGATGTAGTATAGTAATTTTTTAAATTTTCTCTTATAAAATATTTTAAATTATATATTAAGTTATTTCTTTTTAAAATTACTTTTATTATTCTTATTTTTATTAGATTTTTTATCTCCAAAACTATTTTTATTTTGGTTAGATTTACTCTTATCCCCACTTTTGTTAAAGCTAGCTTTATGAGAAAAGCCTTTAGGATTCTCACGAGGGATAATAAGATTTTTTTGTTTTTCCTTTTTACCATTGTCCTTTTCTACAAAGATTTTTTTACCTGTAAAAGGGTTAATCTCTGTATAATACATAAGTGTTGCATATGTAGACGGAGTTGGTGTAAAGATTTGCACCTGTTCAGGACTTATCTTAAGCTCCTCTGATGCAAAAATCTTAAGGTCTAACATATCTTTTTCATTACAACCTGGGTGGGCTGCTATTAAATAATAAGTCAAAAATTGCTTTTTATCAAGCTTTTTATTTAGTTCATAGAATTTTCTTTTAAATTTGATAAGTTCCTCTTTTCCCGGTTTTCCCATCAAATCCAAAATCTTATCCTCAGTATGTTCTGGAGCGATTTTCATCTGTCCAGATACATGGTGAGCCACTATCTCCTCAAGATATCTGTCTCCATAAGTTTTATCTCCAAGTATCAAATCATATCTTATACCAGAGGCAATAAAGACTTTTTTAATCTTCTCGATACTTCTCACTTTTTCAAGAAGAGAGATTTGTTTTTTATGGTTAGGTTTTAGGGCTGGGCAAACATTTGGATAAAGACATCTTTTATCGCTACACGCCCCAAGCTTTAATTTTTTGCTACACTCCATCTGATACATATTGGCAGTTGGACCACCTACGTCAGATATATTTCCCTTAA